>Ga0082212_10013604_pt1 | contig 10161 bp, 8 predicted proteins | sample TergutNt197P3_FD_71548 | JGI IMG/M metagenome (GOLD analysis project Ga0082212, IMG submission 71548) | Neocapritermes taracua P3 segment gut microbial communities from Petit-Saut dam, French Guiana - Nt197 P3 | ecosystem: Host-associated > Arthropoda: Insects > Digestive system > Gut ...
CCGCTTCCTCGATGGCCCTCGCGATCGACGGCGCGTCGGTGGAGGAGGTGCAGTATACGCCCGTCGCGTTGGGGTAAGCCTTAAGAGCTTCTTTCGCCTTCTCGTAGGCGTTTGCCGCGTTGTTGCCGCCCTCGATGTAGACGCCGCCCGCGTTAGCAACCTTCATTTCGGGATACTTGTCCTTCATCGCGCCAACCAGCCCATTGGCCCAGGTGACGTGCGACGCGGAAGCCAGGCTGCCGACGAAGATAATGACCTCGCCCTTGCCGCCCATGCCCTGATGCAGCAGCTCCGCGGCCTTAGCGCCGAACGCCGTGTTGTCGAACGCCTCGATGTCGTAGTGGACGTTCACCAGAGTATCGGCCTCGCTCGATATGACGATGATACCGGCGTCCATGGCTTTTTTCAGGTCGGCGTCGATCTGTTCGGGGGAAAAGGGAACCACCGCGATGACGTCCACTCCCTGGGCGATGAGGTCCTGAACGTTGCGATTCTGCGCCGCCGCGTCGCCAACGCTGGGGCCGATCTGGAAGGTCTCGGAGCCGGTCTGGCCGGAGTACTGCCCCAAGCCCTGATACATGCGCGTGAAGTACGCGCCTCCCACCGACTTTGGCAGGTGGGCGATGACCATGTCCTGATTGAAGTGGTCGGGCAGCGCCAACGCCGCGACCGAAATCCCTAGTGCCGACAAAACCACTAACACGCAAAGCAACTTTTTCATTCCTGATTCCCTCCTTAAAATATGGTACAAAGTTTTTATGTTACGTAATTTTATCACCTTTAATCAATCCACGAACGCCAGGCCGGGCAGGCGGAAGTGAATGCCCCCATACTCCTTCTCGACAACTGGGAAACTCACCGGCCTGGTGATGAAGAGCGGTCCGTCTTTAGTGCAGATGAACGCGTCCTCCGATTTGACTCCGTCGATGACCGGGTTGAAGCAGTAGCCTTGGTTCTCGGCCGTGATTCTGTGAGAGTGCTCCGTCACCATGTAGTCCCTGTTGTTGTAGCTCTGGGCTCCGCCCTGGCCGTGCAGGTCCCACATTCCGGCGAACCCCGCATCCTCATAAGCCTGTTTACAGGATCGATATCCGTTGACGTCGTCAGTACCAACCTTGACGGCGGCGATTGAGCGGCACTCGATGTCGCAGGTTTTATCGAACAAAGCAACTAAATTTTCGTCGCGTTTGCCGAAGTGCGCCATGCGCGTTACCGTGGTGATAAGTCCCTTGTATCTGCCGTTGACGGAGATAATCAGGTGTTTTTCAAGCGTCTTGCCAGTGGGGATGCCGTGGCGATGCTTGTACGCGCGCTCATCCGCGGAGACGAGAAAAAGCACCTGGTCGATGCCGTGCGGCCAGAGCGCGTTGCATAGACCGCCGGTAATTTCGAATTCCGTCATGCCGGGCTTCACGGTGACAATGTACTTCTCCAGAGCCGCGGACAGGGTTTCCCCCAGATGAAGGTAACGCGCTATCTCATTTTCGAGCAGGGAGTAGTGCAGCGGGTTGATCTCGGCGTTCATCATCCGCGTATTCTCGAAAGGCATGTCGCAGCCCACGAGGCTCAGATCGCCAGCTAGGTCCCGGACCATTTCCGCCATGCGGTTTTCGTGCCACGCCTGGTAGACGATCTCGAAGCCCAGCTCCTCGAGGCGCTCCTCCTCGCGCATCCGCACGTGCTCAATTACATTGGTGAGCGCGTACTGCTTGTCCTTCGTGACGAGAATGAAGGCCTCTCCGTGCTCCAGGTAAAGCGTCACGTAGCTTTTCGCGCCGGCCGTTACCCAACTGAAGTTGCTGTGCTTGCGCAGGAACACGGCGGAGAGGCCCTCCCGTTCCATCATCTCCCTTACGCGCCTGAGCTTGACGCCGATCTCGGCCCTTCGCCCGGCGATCGACACATCCTCAATATATTTCATGGTTTCCCTCCTCTAGTCAAAAGACACTGGTAGTTTTTTACCTTCCAGGGCCGAGTGGTTAATGATTTCGATGATTTTCGCGACTTCATAGCCCTCCCTGAAGGTTGCGCCAAGGGGCGCTATGTCCTTTCCCTCGGCCAGACAGTCGAGGAAGTGCGCAAGCATGTTGACGTTCCCGTGCTCCCAGCCGAGCACGTGGCCCTTGGGCCACCACGTGTCCATGAAGGGGTGGTCGGGTTCGGTGCAGTTGATTTTCACCCAGCCCCGAACCTTCCCTGTGAGGGTTTGCGGCTGATATACGTAAAGTATATTGGGGTCGGCCATGTCCCAGCGCAGGCTGCCTCCCGAGCCGAAAATTTCGAAGGAAAACTCGCTCTGCTTGCCGTTCGCCACGCCGAGGCACTGCATCATCCCCGTGCAGCCGTTCTCGAACTCCAGCATCGTGAAGAAACCCTCGGTCGCATTTACGTCAATCTCGCCCTTCAGGGAATTGCGCTTCGTGTTATAGGTCTTCCTCATCCCGGACACCGTCGCGATGTCCCCCAGGAGGAAGCGGGATATGTCGATCAGGTGCGTGCCTATCCCCTGGTCCACGCCAGAGCCAGCCACGAACCAGACCTGTTCGGCGGGCGTTTCCACAAAGCTGCCCTGGTCCTGGTAGTACGTTCCCGCGAAGTGATAGAGTTTTCCCAGAGCGCCGTCCCGGATCAGATCGTACGCCAGACGTACCGCGGGCACGAAACGATAGCTGAAGCAGCACAGATGTTTCACCCCGGCCTTCTCCGCTTCTTCCCACATTTTTTTTGCGTCGGCGGCGTCGAGCGCCAGGGGTTTCTCGCACACGATGTGCTTTCCGGCCCGGACCGCGGCTATCGTGGGGGCGACGTGCAGGGGGTCCGGCGTCACGTTGTTGAACACCGTCACCTCCTTGTCGGCGAGCATTTCCTCCAACGTCGGGTAGGATTTCTTGAAGCCGAACCGCTCCGCAAAGTCCCGGCCCTTTTCCGGGCTGGAACCGCAGACGGCGGTAAGGTCCACATCCCAGTCGCTCTTGGGCCAGAACATGTACCGGGCCGTCTTGTAGCCGTTGGAGTGAATTCGCCCCATCCAGCCGCAGCCCAACATGCCGACGCCATATTTTTTTCGTCCCATTGACACACCTCCAAATGCAAATTCAAGCTATGAATGTCAATAACACCCGTTTTTTACTATTCTAACTTTAGGCCTTTTATTTCTATCGACGCTTTTATCGCCTGCCGGTTGAGTTTTTCAGTTCTGCGCTTTTCGGATACGTAGTCGAGCAGTATGGAAAAAACCAGTAGGAAGCCGAAGATCGAGTCCCTAATCAAAGGGCTGACGCGCATCATGTTGAAGCCCGTGCCGAGTATCTGCAGCGCCACGAGGGAGAGCAGCACGTTGTAGACCTTTCCCCGGCCGCCCAGGGGGCTGATGCCGCCGAGCACGCAGGTCAGAAGCGCCTGAAACACGTAAGTAACGCCGTAATCCGCCTTGGCCGAGTTGGAGCGCGCCATGATAACCATGCCGCAGAGCCCCGCAATTAACCCGCTGAGCATGTAAGTGGTGAACGTCACCTTGACGTTGTCGATACCCGAAAACCACGAAGCCCGGCTGTTCGAGCCCATCCACTGGAGTTTTCGGCCGTAGGGCGTCCTGTGCACGACGACGCAGACAATCAGAAATAAAAGCAGAAACAGCACCGTCAACAGCGGCACGCCAAAGATATGCGCGTCCCCGAAGTCGAGAAGCGCCTTGGGGAAATTGCCCTCCGCGCGGCCCTGGGTCAGGATCATACCGATGCCCATGAAGACGTTCTGGGTGCCAAGCGTCACCAATATGGGGAATATCCCCACCCTGGCGATCAGGAAAGCGTTGAGGGCGCCGCAGGTCAGGCCGATCGTGATGGCGATAAAAACGCATACGACCAGCATTTGTATTGCGTTGCTTCCATCGGGGGCGACGGTCCTGCGCAGCAGGATGCCGTTTACGATGCCCACCAGGTTAGCGATCGTGACGATGGACAGGTCGATGCCCCTGGATAGGTAGGCTAGAGCGATGCACATGGCGAAGAGGCCGGGCTCCACCAACTGAAACAGCATGGAATCGATGTTGGCCGGACGGAGAAATCGATTCCCGCGCAACACGATCATTCCAACGAAGAGAAGCACGGAAATCCCGATCAACTGCAGGGACTTGCGGTCGACTCTATTAAGCGTTTTTATCCCGTTCATCCCGTCATCTCCTTTTCTCCTGCACTGCCTGCATCGCGGCGGCGAAGAGGATAAGGAGGCCGAAGACGAACTTGTTGTACTCCGGAGGCACCCCCACCAAAACGAGGTTCTGTGACAGAATATTGGTCAGGAGCACTCCCAGGGTGATGCCGATCACGCTGCCTCTGCCGCCCGTGATGCGCGTGCCGCCGATGATAACCGCCGCGATGACCGTCATCTCCCGGCCCTGAAAATCGTAGGGATTGGCCACCTGAATGTTGGATACCCCCACTCCTCCGGCCAGGCCCGCTATGCCTCCCGCAAGCATGTAAATGAAAAGACGCACCCGATTCAAATTGAAACCAACCCGCTCGGCCGAGGCCGCGTCGCCGCCAAGCGCGTACACGGATCGGCCCATCAGGGTGTATTTCATTATGAAGTGCGTGACCAGCAGCACGGCGACGGCCACCACCACCGACACGTGCAGGCCGACCACACCGCCCGACGCGGCGGTCCGGAACAGGAGCGTGTTCGAAAATTCGATCATCCTGACGGGCATTTTTTCGGGAAAGATATACTCGCTGCCGATGAACCGGAACATAATGCCCATGAAGATGTTGGCCGAACTCAGGGTGGCGATGAACACAGGCACCTGGAACTTGGAGACCAAAAGGGCGTTGAAGCTGCCGAGCCCGGCTCCTATGGCGACGCATATCAGGTAGATGGCTACGATGGGGACGACGATTCCATACTCGACCTGCAGGATGGAGAAGAGCTTCGACGTGCTGTAGGCCGAGAACATGCCAACCCACATGAAGCTGAAGTCTATGCCTCCGTTGATCAGCACGATCATGACGCCGCAGGCGAAAATAGCGGGGTATGAGCAGATTTTGAGCAGGTCGTACATGTTGACTACGGTGAAAAATGCGGGGTTGACGACGCTGAATATGGCGCTGAACATCACTATCAGAACCAGCGAGAGAAATTCCTGCTTCAGAAATAAATTTCGTAATTTCATTGCATTCGCCCCATCTGCACCAGCGTCACAGACCGTCCGACAGAATCTTGTCGTTGATTTCTTCGGCCGAGATTTTGTGGGTATCGCTCTCCAGGGCCACTCTGCCGGCGTTCATGATGAGAACGCGGTTGGAGGCCGCCATAATTTCTTCGATGTCGTCGGATATCATGATAATGCAAAGCCCCTTAAACGCCAGGCGCTTGATAATATCGTGTATCTCGCTCTTGGATTTGACGTCGACCCCCACTGTGGGACAGTTGAGGATGAAGATACGCGGGTCGGCGGCCAGCCATTTGCCCAGCACAATGCGCTGCTGGTTGCCGCCCGAGTAGTCGCTGGCCGGAGTGGTGTAGGGCTTTCTCGACATGTTGAGTTCTTTCATCCAATGCTCGGAGAGCGTCTCGACCTTTCTCTCCGGGATGATGCCCATAGCGCCCGCAAGGGTGTCGACGACGGCGGAGCTGAAGTTGTCGCCCAGCGAGCGGTTCAGAAACAAGCCCTCCGTCAGGCGGTCCTCCGGCAGATAGGCGATGCCGTTCCTAAGAGCGTCCTTTCGCGAGGCAATAATAGAATCCTTGCCGTTGATCCTGATTTTGCCCGATTGGATGGGAGTGAGACCGAAAAGGGCCTTGGCCAGCTCCGTGCGTCCGGAGCCGAGCTGCCCGGTGATCGCCAGAATTTCGCCTGGCCTGACGGCGAAGGACACGGATTCGAACTCTCCGGCGCGCGTGACGTTTTCCACCTCGATTCCGGGCACGGCGCCATCGACGGGAACGTAAACGAAGGGTTCTTCCTGAACTTCCTCTCCCGTCATGTAATAGGCTATCCGGGCCGTGTCGAACTCCGACGCCGTTTCGTCGACCACCTTCTCTCCGTTACGCATGATTACGATGCGGTCGCATATCGCCACGATCTCGTCCAGCTTGTGGCTGACGAATATGACGGCAATTCCCCGTTCCTTGAGGCCGCTTATGACCTCGAACAGTTTTTCGATCTCTTTTCGCGTTATGGCTGTCGTCGGCTCGTCCATGATGATAAGCGAGGCGTCCTGTATCACCGCGCGCGAGATGGCGACCAACTGCTTCTCGGCGACGGACAGGCGCTCTACCTCCTCGTCAACGTCCAGCGCCGCGTCGATTTTGTCCAGAGCACTCCGCGCGAGTTCCCGGTCGGCCCGATAGTCGATCAACCAGCGTTTTTTCTGCACGCGGGCGCTCAGAGCGATGTTCTCCGCGACCGTAAGGTTGTGAAAAACCGAAAAATCCTGGTAGATCACCTGGATTCCCGCGTTGATGGACTGATGTGCCGACAGGCGCGGATAGTCGGTTCCTTTGATGCGTACCCGTCCCGCGTCGAATGAGTATACTCCGGAGATGATTTTTATAAGAGTGGATTTGCCGCTCCCGTTTTCCCCGCAGAGGCATACCACCTCGCCAGGGTTGACGGTCAAGTCGACGTCTTTCAGAACCCTGTTGCCCGAGAAAGCCTTGTTGATACCCGAAACTTCCAGAACAGGAACCATAGCCGTCCGGTCTCCCCTGAAAAAGTCACAGAATCGGAAATAATAAAAAGTATATTACATTTCAGTATGTCGATAAAGGGATAAAATAAAAGTTATGAAGAGCAACCATTGCAGAGTGAAAGAGAGGATGCGTTCGTGGCAATAAGTTACGACTATTACAAAGTGTTTTATAGTGTAGCGGAGTATGGAAATATTTCCATAGCGGCGCGGGAGCTTTTTCTCGCGCAGTCTACGGTCAGCCGAACGATCCAAAATCTGGAACGCGAACTCGACTGTAAATTATTAGCGCGCTCCACCCAGGGAGTAAAACTGACAGAAGCGGGCGATATTCTATATCGACACCTTAAGGCTGCTTTTGAACACATCCATGTTGCTGAGGATCGTATAGACAATATCCGTCGGCTGAATGAGGGATTGATCCGAATTGGCGCGTCTGAGCTGACGCTGGAGTTTTTCCTTCTTCCCTATCTGGAAAAATTTAAAAGGGATCATCCCAAGGTCAATGTGCGGCTTTCCTACTCAAATCCCATGAATGCCGTACCTGATCTGTTATCCGGGCTTTTGGATATGGCGGTCCTTGCCTCGCCTCTTATCGAGCATGATTCCATCTGGACGTCGCCTATGATGGACATTGAATACTCTTTTGTCGGCGGCCCCGGTTTTTACAAGCTCAGGGACGGGATCCACAACCTGAAAGATTTGATGGAATATCCGTTTATCTGCATGGAGAAAGGCATGAGCGTCCGGATTTACGCGGACAGAATGGCTCAGGAAGCAGGATCGCTCCTGCATCCGGAATGCGAAGTCGGTTCCATGCCGCTGTTGATTTCCATGATCCAGGCGAACCTCGGCCTTGGCTTTGCTCCTGCGCTCCATACGGAAAAAGGTTTGAAAGAGGGTACTTTATTTTCTATCCGGCTTGAGCAGGAATTCCAGCAAGAAAGCATCTGTCTGCTCACCAGCCGGACCATCCACTGCAATAACGCCACTCTCGGTTTTATTTCGATGCTTTTGGACTGATAACAATTAGCATTCAAACCCCGTACCGTAAGGCCATGCATTCAGTGCATGACCTTACGGCATTAATTCATTATACAAATAACGGCTCCGGATTATAATGACTTTGAGCAAGATCGTAAAATAACTCTGCTTGAGGGAGAGGATATATCTTGCTGAGCCCCAAAGAACGCTTTATGAGCGCCCTGCGCGACCCTTTTCCCCGATGGATCGGCGACCCTTGGTCTTGCTTTAATTGTACAGCCGGAGCCAAGCCTAATCTTCCAGACGCTGTCAGCGCTATGCTGGGCCGTCCTGTTCCCGGAGAGACACACTATAAGGACGCCTGGGGCGTCGAATGGAATTTTCCCTTAGGGCAGCCTGGGCCTATGCCCCATATATCGAACGATAACAAAGTTATCCGGGACATTACGGAATGGCAAAGCTGCGTATCCTTCCCTTCTTTAGACAAGCTTGACTGGGCGGCTTCCAAGACAGCCTGCGGATCATTGGACCGAGAAAACAAGCTGGTCCTCGTCGGTTCCGTGCAGGGAATGTTTGAGTTCAGCCATTCAATGATGGGTTTTGAAGACGCGTTGACCAATTATCTTTTGGAGCCGGCGACGATGTACGCGCTGCTGGATCGATATACGGACTGGAAAATCGCGTGTGCCGCGCAAATTATCGATGAAATGCGGCCTGACTTCATCCTGAATTTCGACGACTGGGGAAATAAAACACAGCTTTTCCTTCCCCCTGCAGTCTGGCGCGAAATCCTTAAGCCACTGTATAAGCGCTATTACGACTACATTCACTCCCGAAACGTATTTGTCATGCATCATTGCGATTGCCACGCCGACGAATTGGCCGAAGACATGATAGATATCGGCGTGGACGTATGGCAGGGGCCTACACCTGAGAATGATATCCCTGCCGTGATACGCCGCTCTCATGGAAAGATCCTGCTCCTCGGCGGTATAGATATGTCTTCGATCGATTTTGAGGACGCTCCTGAAGATCATATCCGCGGACACATCCGCAGAACGATTGACCAATACGCGGGCGAAGGGCACTTTCTCCCGTGCTTTACCAGCATCAGGGCAATCAGCGACAGGGTGACGGCCATCGGCATCGATGAAATGAACCGTTACGGAGAGGAATTTGTTCGAACGCGTTTTGAGAAGGAGGGCGTCCAATGAAATATCCTGAGTTATGGCGAAAATTCATTAACGCGATAAGCTTTCTCGCCGGTTGTATGGTATTGCTCATCGCCGCCCTCAGCGTCTTCGAAGCCGTCAAACGGCGGTTTCTGGGCGCTCCTACTTCGTGGACTCTGAATACGTCGAGTTATCTTCTGATCTGGGTCGTATTGATCGGGAGTTCCTACGCCTTCCAGGAACACGGTCATGTCGCGGTGGATATGCTGCGCGACATAGTGGATAAAGCCTCGAATCGCGCGGACCGGCTCCCCCGCCGGATCATGGCTGTAGTCGGTTATATCATGTCCACTGTTTTCATCAGTATCATTCTTTACGGCGGTTTCAATCTCACAGCCAGAGCCCTCAGGTTTAACACGGTAACCACCACGACCACGCCCATACCTATCGTCTACCTGTATTCGGCGCTCATAGCCGGGTCGACAATCATGCTGATCACCCTCATCTTTATCATCCTCGACCTGTTTGCCAAGGGCGATAAGTATCTGTGAATGTTCCAGAGATTGGAGGCCATCTATGTTTACCGTTGTCATCTGTATTCTAGCGGTACTGCTTTTTTCCATATTCGTTGGAAGCCCGGTATCCAGCGCCATAGGCTTTACCGCCACCGTATTCCTTTTCTTGTTCATCGGCCAAAGATCGGTCAATCAATTCGCTGCCATCGCCTTCTCGCAGGGTACGAGTATCAATCAGCTTGTAGCCCCGCTATTCATCATGATGGCGGAATTACTTGCCAGGGGCGGTATCGCTGAAGATATTTATTATGTCCTGAACAAATGGCTACGGAAGATTAAAGGTGGTCTTGCCCTGAGTACGACCCTGGCTTGTACGGTCTTTGCCGCGCTCTGCGGTTCTTCGCCCGCTACCGCCGCCGCGATCGGCCGTATATCCGTCGAACAAATGACCAAGCGCGGCTATAAAAAGGATTTCGCCATCGGCACCGTAGCCGGCGGAGGCACCTTGGGCATCATGATCCCTCCCAGTATCACCCTGGTCACCTACGGCATCCTGACCGAGACCTCGATCGCCAAGCTTCTGATGGCCGGATTGATTCCCGGCCTTCTCCTCTCCGCCCTCATGTGTATGTCGATCATCATCCGTGTGCGGATAAACCCGTGCCTGATCGGCCGGCTCGACGAAAATATCCGGGACGCCGGGGCAACCGGTACGGATTCCGGCAATTCTTCGGAGCCGGAAACGACGTTATTTCAGGACGTTTGCCTGGCGCTTCCCGCAGTCATCCTGATCGTGATCGTGCT
>Ga0082212_10013605_pt1 | contig 10160 bp, 5 predicted proteins | sample TergutNt197P3_FD_71548 | JGI IMG/M metagenome (GOLD analysis project Ga0082212, IMG submission 71548) | Neocapritermes taracua P3 segment gut microbial communities from Petit-Saut dam, French Guiana - Nt197 P3 | ecosystem: Host-associated > Arthropoda: Insects > Digestive system > Gut ...
ATTCTCGTTTGGCGAATGGATGGCGTCGCTTTCCAGTCCGAAACCCAACAGGATAGATTTGATGCCCAACACTTTCTCGAAAGTAGCAATCACCGGAATGCTTCCGCCGCTATATACCGGAACGGGACGTTTACCGAATGTCGTTTCCAGCGCTTTTGCCGCCGCCTGATACGCTGCCGAATCCGTCGGCGATACATAAGCCTGTCCGCCGTGCAGATTGGTAACCTTCACCTTCACGCCATCCGGCGCGATGCTCAGAAAATGCTCCGTAAACAGACGGGCAATCTTTTCATGATCCTGATGAGGAACCAACCGCATGGATATTTTCGCGTAAGCCTTCGACGGGAGAACGGTTTTTGATCCTTCGCCGGTGTAGCCGCCCCAGACGCCGCACACGTCGAGCGTAGGACGGATGCCGGTACGTTCGAGGGTAGTGTAGCCTTCTTCGCCGTAAACGTGTTCAATGCCGAGCGATTGTTTGTATTTTTCGAGGTCGAACGGCGCCTGATTCAGTTCGGCGCGTTCGGTTTCGCTCAGCACGTTTACATCATCGTAAAACCCTTTGACGGTAACACGCCCCTTTTCATCGTGCAGCGACGCGATCATCTTTGCCAGTATGTTGATGGGGTTCGCCACCGCACCGCCAAAAATTCCCGAATGCAGATCGCGGCTGGCGCCGGTAACTTCCACTTCGAGATAGGCTATGCCGCGCAACCCGCAGGTAATCGAAGGCGTATCCTTGCCGATCATTGAGGTATCCGATACCAAAATCACATCGGCATTCAGCATTTCCTTATTTTCCGCGCACCAGACAGTCAGTGCCGCCGAACCGATTTCTTCTTCACCCTCAAACATAAATTTCACATTACAGGGCAATGTGCCGTTTTGTATCAGATATTCAAAGGCTTTGGCATGAATGAAACTTTGTCCCTTGTCGTCGTTAGCGCCGCGGGCGTAAATTCTGCCGTCGCGGATTTCCGGCTCAAAGGGCGGACTGTTCCACAACTCAACCGGATCAACGGGCATCACGTCGTAATGTCCGTACACCAATACCGTCGGTAACGCGGGATCAATAATTTTCTCGCCATATACGACCGGATTTCCGGTAGTTGCGAAAACATCGGCTTTATCGGCGCCTGCTTTCAGGAGCAGTTGCGTCCAGTATTCGGCTGCTTTGAGCATGTCGGGTTTGTGTTTCTCTTCCGAACTGATGGAAGGAATACGGATTAAACCGAATAACTCGTCTAAAAAACGTTGTTGGTTGCTTTCGATGAATTGTTGGATATTTTGCATGATGATATGAATTTGATGATGGTACAAAATTACATTTTTTTTGGCTAATTCTTTTTTTTGAGGCGTTATGTCTTGTCCTGAAACAGGTTTACAGGTTTTTACTTTCTCTTTTTTTTGAAAAAATCACTCATCAAAGTTGCACATTCTATTTCGAGAATACCCTTGGTCAGTGTGGTTGCGGGATGCAGCGGCGACGAAGGGTTTAACGTAAAGCCGCGTTTCGTATCCGCCGCGCCGTAAACGATCCGCGTTATCTGCGCCCAGTAGAGCGCTCCTGCGCACATCAGGCAAGGTTCGAGCGTTACATACAGGGTACATTCTTTCAGATATTTTCCGCCAAGAAATGCCGCTGCCATAGTAATTGCCTGCATCTCGGCATGAGCGGTTACGTCGTTGAGGGTTTCCGTGAGGTTATGGGCGCGGGCAATGATGCGATCAGCAACAACAATCACAGCGCCCACAGGCACTTCGTCCTTTTCAAAGGCTTTTCCGGCTTCCTTAAGCGCCTCGCGCATGAAATATTCATCAGGTTTCATTTACGATTTTAGATTTACGATTGATGATTGGTCATTCTCAATTCTCAATTCTCAATTCTCAATTGGCTTAACTACTCCCTTGTTTTTCCAGCGTCCTGTGCGATAGTAGAGGAAGGCGCAAGTGGCTCCCACACACCAGCATATCGGCAACGACCACCAGATGCCGTCAGTCCCCATGAAACCGGACATAAACGACGCCAGAGGTATCCGTACCAACCAGAGCGACAGCAGGGTAATGAACATGGGTACCAGCGTATCGCCCGCCCCTCTCATAACGCCGGTATAGATGAACATGGTGGAAAAAACGACACAAAACGGACAAATAATCAGTAAATAACGTCTTCCAACAGCAATGATATCCGGAGTGATTTCCTGCGAAAACATTCTCATGACGGGTTCGGCAAAAATCATCATTGCGGCTGAAATAACAATCGTAATCATCGCCGACATAGCCAGCGTAGCCTTTAATCCCGAAGGTATCCTGTATAATTTTTGCGCGCCGATGTTCTGTCCCACAAAAGCGGCTATGGCAATGGCGAAAGTCATCGCAGGAGCCATTGCCAGCGTATCAATGCGGTTCACAATAATATAGGCAACCAAAACATCGCTGTTTTCTACTGTAAACCTGTTGACAATGCCCAGCAATGCCATCTGACCCACGGCAACCAGCGCCTGCTGCACCCCGTTGGGTAATCCGATACGTATATTGCTGCGAAATATGTCCATATCGAAAACCATTTTGTGGAACGTAATTTTAATGACCGGATGCTTGTGGTTTAGCCACAGGATCATACCGGCAACCGTAACCGTCTGCGTCAGGACGGTTGCCCAGGCAGCGCCTGCAATGCCCCAATTCATGCCGGGAACAAATGCCAGCAACAGGATAATGTTGATACCCGATGAAATCAGCATGGCGTACAGCGGCGTTTTGGAGTCGCCCAATCCGCGCAGAATAGCACTCAGACAGTTGACGCCAAACAGCGGAACCAGCCCGATCAGGCAGATTTGCAAAAATGTGCGGGCGCCTTCGAAAACGTTTTCCGGAGTTTTCACAATTCGTAACAGGTGGTCGCAAAAAACTAATCCCACAACCATGACCAACAAAGCCGCAACAACGATAAAAATGATTACCGTATCAACAGACCGTTTCACTTTAACGGCATCCTTCGCGCCGAAATACTGTGAAATAATGACCGTACCGCCCATCGTGATACCGATAATGAAGGAAATCAGCGAAAAAAGTATGGGCATGGTAGTTCCCACCGAAGCCATTGCCTCCGGACCAATACAGTTTCCAACGATGTATAAGTCCGCCCAATGATAAAGTTGCATCAGCACATTGCCGATCAGCATCGGTATCGAGAACTGAAGCAGCAACTTCCATGGCTTTCCGGAGGTAAAATCTATCATGCCAATTTTTATTTTCAGATTATCTGTTTATTGTGAGAAAGAGATTATTTTACAGAAATTAAAATTTATTTGTATCTTTGCACCAGAAAAATAAATACATCCTGTACAGGCGAAAACGAAAGTTTTAGCGACCTTATTACAGGATGTTTTTGTTTTTTACAATATCTATCTTGTTTACACTATATTGAATGTGTCTGCCGTCATTTTTTACTCCTAATGTGAGTTTTACCGCATAAGTTGATTGCCAGTTATGCGCTCCGCTATTGCTTGTTTTTTGCTCGCTTTCCCGCATGATGATGTACACATCAACTCCCAGAAAATCATTAAAAACGGCTTTTTTGCCTTTGGTTTGCTGCAAGTGCTGCAACAAATCCATATATGTTTGTTTGATAAGGTTTCGGCGCTGCTCACTTGCACCTTTATCTGTGAGTATACCGTCTATGACATTTGGAATTTCCATTATTTGTCAATTTTTTACAAAAATATATTAATCCTACAAAACCCCAATACTCCGAAGTGCAAATACAAAAAGAAAAATACTCAGGCTGGATACGGCAGTGGTCATCACGACGATTTGTCCCGACAGTTCGCCGTCGCAACCCATACTGCCCGCCATGATGTAACTGCTTACGGCGGTGGGCGCAGCAAAAATACACAGCAGTACGCCCAGATCAACGGAACGGAACCCCATCGGTACAAATACCAGCATGGCTGCCAAAGGAACGATGATCAAACGGGCTGCCGTTGCAGACAGGACTTTCCACAGGTTATTGCTCAGCCGCCGGAATTGAAATTCGCCGCCCATCAGAAACAAAGCCAAAGGAGAAGCAATTACAGACAAATCGCTGACAGGTTTGTTGATTGCCACCGGTATTTCCACCTGCAATGTCCCGAAGATCATCCCTGCAACGCATCCGATAATCAATGGATTACGGGCAATATCCCAAAGTAACTGTGAAACGGAAAGGCGACCGGTACGCGTTTCGGAAAAAAACGACAGAATGACGACCGCTGTAATGTTGTACAAGGGCGTGAGTACGCCGATCAAAACGGCAACGGTGCCAACGGCGTCCTGTCCGTACATTCCCGAAATCAGCGGAATACCGTATATCACAAAATTGCTCCGGTATATCCCCTGTACCATGCTGCCGCGCTGTCCGCGACGCTTAACGAACAGCGGCACCGTACACAGCGACAGAACAATAACCGCGCTTATTCCCGCCATAGTGGCAAAAATCAACGAAGGGTAAGTGAAACTGCCATGAAAAGCATAGCGAATGTTCTGGAACAGCATCAACGGAAGCAGGAAACGGAACGTAAAACGGGTAGCCTCCGACAGGAACCCGGCAGAAATAAAATTGAACTGCCGCGCGGCATAACCCGCCATGATCAGGATAAAAAGCGGCGCTACCGCATTGATGGAGAAAAGAAGATCGTTCATGCGAATCATGTTGGCGCAAAGGTAGGTAAATATTTTGGCTTCATTCTGCCGCAGGCAAACTGATGATAAATGTTGTTCCTTCGCCCTGACGTGTTTTGAAATTTATAGTTCCTCCGGCGCTTTCGATGATGCTGCGCACAATGGAAAGCCCGATCCCCATACCGCTCGACTTAGTGGTAAAGTTCGGACGGAACATTTTTTCCTGCATTTCTTCAGGAATACCCATGCCGTTATCCTTGATCCGTATCCAGACCATCCGGTTGATTTTCAAAACATCAATCTGTATTTCGGCTTGCCGGTTTTTGGGTATCGCCTGAAGCGCATTTTTAAACAGGTTGATGAATACGCGCGACATCTGTTCCCTGTCGGCGTATATCATAGCGCGTTTCAATCCGTGAAAGTCGGTATGGAATGCCCGCTTGTTTTCATCAATGGCAAAAAGAGGCACTACATTGTTGATTTTATCAATGAGGTCAATCAACTCGTGATGCGCTGCGGGCATCTTGGCGAAATTTGAAAACTCGGTAGCAATAGCCGATAATGTGTCAATCTGCTCCACCAGCGATCCGGAAATCTTTTCCATATATTCGTTGAATCGCTCCGATTTGTTGTCGTATGCCCGTTTGAGGTGTTGTACGCTCAGTTTCATCGGCGTCAGGGGATTGTTGATTTCGTGGGCAATCTGTTTTGCCATCTCGCGCCATGCAGATTCGCGTTCCGAACGCGCCAAACGTCTGGCGCTTCGTGCGAGCTCTTCGATGGCGCGGTTGTATTCCTTCACCAAACCGCCAACCTCGTCGTGACTGTTGTACAGAACCGGTTCGTTTTTTGCACCCAGTTTGATGTTTCTGAATTTCTCCTGCAACATCATCAGCGGCAGCGTGATCTGGTTACTCACCATCACCGACACAATCACGGTGATCAGGATCATCACCATGTAGAAGTTAAGTAATGCCATGACGACATTTGATATTTCCTTGGCGAGAGTATCCTGCTGCGTAAAATAGGGAAGATTCAGGAAGGCAATCACATTGTTTTCCTTGTCCACAAAAGGCTCGTAAGCCGATATGTAATGCAGTCCGCCAATTTTTTCGTTTTCGATGATGGAAGCGCTTTGCTCGAAAGCCAGTTTGATATAAGCGTCGGGATTGATTTTCCGTCCCACCACGCCCATATCGAAAATATCAGGCAACGAAGTAGCAATTAATTGTCCATTCACATCAAACAGATTGATATCTGTAAAGAAAAGCCCTTGATAGTTAGACAACAAGCCGGTAAGTATTTCCCTGTTCTCTGTTTCATTTAAACTTTTTTGAGGCAGTATTTCATCCAGCAGTTCGGTGTGGATAGCCCTCATTTTTTCGCTTGCATTGTCGTTGATTTTGGTACGGTACTGCCGGTTGATATAAAAAACCGTAAAAACGCCAATCGCTGCAAACGAAACCAAAATGATAGCAATCATGGAATACTGTATTTTGTTACGGAAGTTCCACTGGAATCCACGGCTGATAACGGGTAAATAAAATATCAGCCAGCCAATGGATACAATGATGAAGAAAAAAATGAAAATATAGGAAAAATTGATGATCAGGTCGGGCAGTCTGGGCGAAGATGAACTGAGTACCAGCATGTTGTTGCCTCCGGAATGATATACTGCATGTTCCATTCCGTCGGCTTCAACAGTATGGTAATCGCTCTGATCCGCTGTTAGAAAAATATCGCCTTTCAGGTTGTATCTGTAATCGCCATATTGGGATGTTCTTCTGTTGTTCCAGTATTTGGCATACGAATAACCTCTCAGGTTATTACTTTTGAATCGCTGTTCGTCGAGCAGCAGTTCCGGATAACCAATCTCCGAAGTGCCATCGGGTCGCCACAGTTCGATAAATACCTGCAAAGGCTCCTCTCTTTCTTTTTTCACGCGAAACCATCCCAGATACGACGACGAATTGTGTCGACGGTCAATATACCAAAACCCCGAACGTGCCAGCGGGCTTCCGTATTTTTCGATCATGTCCGTGAAATATCCTACACAATTGCCAATCAGTTGCTGACCGCTGTACAGTGGCGATGAATAGCCGCATACACAACACTGAAACCTGTACTGATTCCAATACGAAGAGTAAAAATGCTGTCTTTTGAAATAGTTGAGCACATTTTCGGACGTGAACGGGAAATCCATGTAAGCCACATCTGCAAGGGCATCAATATCAGAAATGATCTGTTTCGATATGTTCATAAGCGGAAATTCGGCGGTTAAATCGTGCTGCGATGCCAGATTAGTTGCCAGCGTCATTTTCTGGTCTTTGTATTTTTCATTGCTGTATTGGTTGATACTCACGGACGTGAACAGGGCTAACGTAAAAATCAGCAGGATGTAGTGCGAGTATTTGATTTTAACGGCTCTTTTCATTCTCAAGGCTCCTGCCATGAAAAAGATGACGGACATGAAAAAAATACCCGTCAGACTAATATGCAAACCGGCAATACTCGAACCGATCACCGCCATTGACAGGATGATGATATACAAAATCAGGAATTGGTAAAATGTCAGTTCCTGTTTACAAAGCAGAACCAGTTTTTCCAGCAGAAAACAAAACGATGCGAGGAACAGCATGATAACCGCAATTCCAAGTAAACTGAATATGTTAAGCAGCAATATGCGGTTAGGTCCTTCAAAAATATCATAAGAATTGATGACCAGTATTTTCGTCAGGACGCATATTGCAAAGAACCCGGCAATCACCGTAATGAACGACAGGATGACATACACGAAATATTTCCATTTGCGCTGATACACAGACGGAAACTTCAGGAAACGAAACAATTCAAAAATAAAGAAAAAGATAAAAATACACCAAAGACACAGTTCTCCCAAAGATGGAAACCAGTCCGAACCGAAATAAACAGGCTTAAAAATGTCGAGTTTATAAAAGACTTCCGGTATCTGCCAGCGTTGCATGACCAGCCTTATCCCTGTCAATATCAATGCAAGCGCCGGAAGATAATGATTCTGTGAAACAGAGGTACGCAATAAGCCGAAAATACTGTCGAGCAACAATAAAAAGACAATAATTGCCAGCAGGTATGCCACAGCCGGCAGAAAAATCTGGTATTTATAGAAACAGGTACTGTCGAAAATCAACGACCACACAAATTTTCCGCTGCTATCATTGATGGGATAGGAACTGTCCTCCTGCTCCGGAGATATTTTCACATGGGCAGGAAGCCCGAAATCCTTCTGAAAAGCCGTTTTCAGATACTTGTTTTTATACGTTAACACATCCTTAATCAGCGCCAGCCCTACAATGACATATCCGTCGCCTTCCTTCACGAACGAAGCGTATTTTCCTGAAACATGAAAATCGTTTCCGAGGCTGATATACGGTTTGTCCAATTTCGAAGATGAATATATTTCCGGTATGGCTACATCATTATTCGACCAGTAATTCAGCGAATCGTTCAGGTACACGAAAAGATACAGCCCGTGATTTTTCATTTTCTCCGCATACTTGCGGTGAAAACCGATATAGCGCGAATTTTTGTCGGTTGCCTGTACACATTGATCCAGCAAATCCATATAGCGTGAAAGCGTTTGTTCCTTTCCCGCAAATATTTTCTGTATCCGTCCGGCATGACGTTCATCAAATCTTGGAAAGAGGATATTGCTTTCCACAAGTTTGCCAAACAGCAACAGGCATAGAAAGATCGCCGCAAGCCGCACAGACGGTTTCGGAATGTGCAGTTTGCGCCCTATGGGTGATCCTGATGTATTTGGGTCAGTTTTCACTGTGCGATTATTCCAATTTTTGCCATTCTATGTTTGAGGATATATCTTAAAATGAAAAGACAAAATAAACCATTTTTATGCAAACAAAAATCATTTTTTTTCAAAGGGTTCAAATTGTTTCATGCCAGTCCCGATAGGGATTAACTTTGTCGAGTCTTTCGGGTAGGGTTTCAAAAATGTAATGTTATGCTAACACCGGCTATAAATTTAGTTATCAAAAAGTTGAAAATTAAACGCTAACAAACTGTCCATTTTCTGTTTCTGTATTTTTCCAAAAATAAAAAAGATTTGTAGTATATTTGCGCCCTTTAATAGACGTTAAATGGACAAGCATATAACCATTCTTTGGGTAGACGACGAAATTGATTTATTGCGTCCGCACATCCTGTTTCTTCAAAATAGGGGTTATCAGGTCATTACGGCAACCAATGGTTACGATGGAGTGGAAATGCTCCAAAACAACAGTGTCGACCTGATTTTTCTTGACGAAAACATGCCGGGTATAACAGGACTGGAAACCCTGCTTGAGATGAAAGCCGTCAATTCGGTCATCCCTGTGGTGATGATTACCAAAAGCGAGGAAGAGAACATTATGGATCAGGCAATCGGTTCAAAGATAGCCGATTATTTGATCAAGCCGGTCAATCCAAACCAAATATTGCTTACCATCAAGAAAAATACCGAATCGATGCGGCTGGTTACCGAGCAGACCACATCGCTCTACCAGTCGAAATTCCAGCAATTGAGCTGGGACATCAACATGGCGGGAACGTTCGAGGACTGGGCATTGATATACCGGCAACTGGCGTTTTGGGATTTGGAACTCGAAAAACTCGATGACAAAGGGATGCACGAAATTCTTCAAACGCAGAAAATCGACGCCAATAATAATTTCACCCGTTTCATCCGCAATAATTACGAAGGCTGGTTCGGCAGGTACAGCGACCGCAAGCCGCTCATGTCGCCCAATGTGCTGCGGCAGGAAGTATTTCCACTGCTCAGGGAACACAAAATAGCATTGATCCTGATTGACAATCTGCGTTTAGACCAGTGGTACGCCATTGCGCCCATCATCGGTCAATACTACAAACCCGACAAGGAGTCGCTCTACTGCGCCATTCTGCCTACCGTAACGCAATATGCCCGTAATGCCCTGTTTTCGGGGCTGATGCCGTTGGATATTTCCAACCTGCATCCCGAATTTTGGCTGGATGAGAGCGAGGATGATGACAGCCACAACCTGCACGAACAGGAATTGCTTCGCAAACAGTTGAACCGGCTGGGATTGCCATACACCCTGTCGTATGAAAAAATCAGCAACGAAAAACACAGCAAGCGGGTAGCCGAAAATCTGAAAGACTACCTGAACGCCGACTTGTCCGTATTTGTGTATAATTTCATCGATTCCCTGTCGCACGCGCGTACCAATGTGGACGTCATCCGCGATCTGGCAGGGTCTGAATCGGGTTACCGTTCCATCACCAACTCATGGATTGAACATTCGTCCATGCTCGACATCATCAAGCAATTAGCCGAAGAGAAAGTGAAATTAGTCATCACTACCGATCATGGTTCCATCAATGTATCGAATCCCGTGAAAGTGCTTGGCGACCGCGACAGTTCGTCGAATCTTCGCTACAAACAGGGCAAGTTGCTCAATTACGAGTCGAAAAACATTCTGGAGGTTCGC
>Ga0082212_10013606_pt1 | contig 10159 bp, 11 predicted proteins | sample TergutNt197P3_FD_71548 | JGI IMG/M metagenome (GOLD analysis project Ga0082212, IMG submission 71548) | Neocapritermes taracua P3 segment gut microbial communities from Petit-Saut dam, French Guiana - Nt197 P3 | ecosystem: Host-associated > Arthropoda: Insects > Digestive system > Gut ...
GTGCTGATTGTCCCCCCGCTTCGCCCTCAATCCCCGCTTCCCCAGAATCTCGTCCCGGCGAATTGCCTGTTCGCCAATGGCAATGGGGTCGAGTTCGTTCCTCATCAGGTTTTCGTCGATTTCTGCAAGTTCGTCCTGCCAATCGCTGCCTTCCAACGTGACACATTCGATTTCGTCGAGTCCCAATTCCACATGAGCAGCAAGCCGATGCGCCCCGGCGATGAGGGTGCTGGACTTGTTAATGGTGATTGGGTTCAGCAGACCGATGTATTTAATGGACTGGGCAAGTCCCGCTACTTTGTCCCGATCCACGGTGCGTCGCCCTTCGGGAATAATGATTTCCGATATTTTCCGCTTCATTTCACCGCTCTTTTGCCCTCACCTCTGCACCAGGAATCTGCCCATAAGTGTATCAAATCCGTCGGAAAATTCATTAGCCACATCCCATCGGTGCAAAATTCACCAGTCTATTTTTCCTAGTTTCCCTAAATTGCGGCAAATTCCCTGAAAACGCCTATTCTTCCCTGCTTGGGTTGACTGCGCCCTTCTGCGTTCCTTAATCAGGCAGGAGCCCGGAAGGATACTGGTTCGGTTGACTCGGTGTCGCCGCCTCCCAAAAGCAGCAGAACCCAGTTATTTATTTTGAAAGGAGAACGAAATGCGAAAAAAAGGACAGCACGGCACACCGGAAGGCTACGCCAACATGACGGAACTGTGCGAACGGTTTGGGCGGTCTCGCAAGACCGTCCGCATTATGGTCGAAACAGGCGCACTGCCCCGTCCTCTGAAATTCGGGAGGCAATGCATTTGGGACAGGAAGGAAATTGAAACGATTTTGAAACATGCAAAGTTTGCAACAAAGGGGAAGGGGCGAAACTAACAACAACGCTCCGCCGGTTGGTCTGACAACATGACCGGAGGAGCATAACCAACTACTGATTACTATGAGCGATTATACCCTATTAGGGCGGTCTTTCAATACCGTCCGCACAGACAATTCGTTTCAAGATGCTGGGCAACCAACCTGCGTTGCACCGCAGGAGTACGGACATGATGCCTCCGGTAAACAAGAAATACAAGACTTTGCTTTGCCATCATCAAATCAACGGACTATTTCTATTCCAAACACAGCCAGCAATCAAAGTGCATCAACCGCACAGCATACCGAACCGTTATATCAATCATCTCCGAGAAGACGAAATTCTTTTTATACACGACCGCATCGAAGGAGTTGGACTGATTCAAGGGAGACGTACCAAAATTCAGCAAGAAGAGAATATCTACTGCTGTTAGCAAATCCTCGTCAAGATGCGAATCATCTCGTTACCCTGAAATACTTCAAGGAGTTCACAGCAGAGGAAATCTGTATGACGTGGTCGAGACTCAAGGCGTTATTGATTCGGCAGGACATTGTTGCCTACTCTGTAATCGAGATAACGACTCGTCCTCAAAAGTTATCGAATGGAATGTGGAAGGACTATCCGACCAACAGAGTTCATTATCACTTTTTGGTAAAGAGTGATTTGCCTGAACGTCAACTACGGAAAATTTTCAATAGTTCCTGCGTTGATGCTGGTCTTGCAAGGGAAGTCTTTGAGGTACACATCAGAACCATTCCTGACCGCAAAGTGTTTGAGCGCACATGTAAATACGTCTTGAAGTTTGATACCTATAAGCATCAGGCTATTCTGTTTCAACCAGAAACAGGCATCAACAAAGTCTGCTCTATCGGTACTTGGTTCATCAACGTTGATGGTACGAGAGCGAATAAGGACAAAATGTGGAAGTCCATCGTCAGTTTGTTTCCGAAAAAAGAAAGGGTTGTAACAACAGGGGCGGTAGCCGCCCCCGGTCGATCCAAAAAGGAGGAAAACAATGCGCAATCATGATAACCGAAAATCAGACATGAATTTTTACAAATTCCCCTGTATTTACAGTGCTATACGCATACAGATTGGGCTATATGCAGGAACGATAAACGGTCTCCCATATTTCCCCTTATCGAGTACCGAAACACCTACCAGTATCGGGGGCGAATGCTGGAACAATGGGTTCATATCGACCTTGACAATTACGCAGGTATTAACCGCCGTAAACCATCATGATTTTGGGTTGACTCGGTATGACCTGCTCACTTTTTTATAGGAGGAATAACTATTGAAACGAGACCATCTGTTGAACCGACTTCACGAGAGGTGGTCTGTATACCAATCATTTTTTTCAAAATTGGTTTTGAAGTCCGTTACATTCCGGGCAAAGCCGTTCGGTGATGCCCTTAACCTTCAATAATTGGAGAAATAATTATGAACAAGATTATTAGAAAATCCATTTCGGAAATTACGGTTTCCGAAGGGCGACGTAACATTGATTACGTCAAAGTGTCCGAACTCGCCGAATCTATCAAGATTGTCGGCTTGCTGCATCCTATCGCCATCGACAAGGATGGTAAACTCGTGTCTGGCGGGCATCGCCTCGAAGCCTGCAAGCATTTGGGCTGGAAGGAAATCGACTGCATCGAATTGGACTGCGACGAGTTACGAATTGAACTCGCCGAGATTGACGAAAACTTTGTACGGAATGAACTCGATCCCATCAGCATGGGTGAGCATGCAAACAGACGTGATGAGATTCTTGAAGCGTTGGGTGTTCGAGCCAACCAATCCAACAAGGGTAAACCCACTGGTGCGGATTCCGCACCAGTGAAAAAGACTGCCGACATTGCGAAGGAGGCAGGAGTAAGCGAGCGAGTCTTGCAGGAAAACAAGCAAATTGCTCGTAACCTTACTGCTACGGCAAAGGAAGCGGTTAAGAAAATTGATGCACCGAAGGGGGACATGTTGAAACTTTCTCGTAAAAGCCATGAGGAGCAGGAAGCCATTGCTCAAAAAATACTTGTTGGTGGGGCTGCTACAATACCAGAGGCAATGTCTGCCGTTCTTGCCGAACTCTCTGATGAGGAGTTGGATAGATGGATTGAATGGGCAAAAACGAAAGGCAGAAGCGACGTGGACGCAGCATGTGAGCGTAATCGCCGTAAGGGGAAAGAGTTCGACGACGACCTAAAGGCAGGCAAACAAAAAGACGGATTTGGTAAAAAGCAAATTCGCAAAATAACAAAGGCATCAGAAGAGTATGATACGGCGATAGAAAAATTGCAAACATTGTTTCTCGAAACACTCGGCTGGGAAAAGAGTCTGGACGACAAAATGACCTTGACGCAGTTGCTGGATTCGAGAATCGAACGAAGCAAATCATCCATCGAGCAATTTGAAGCACTGCGAGCAGAGTTCACACCGAAGGAAAAGGCTTCCACTTCTGAAGATACTCCAAGCACACCACCTGATAACGACAGCCATGAAACCACAGAGGAGCATGGCAACTCTGACAGTGGTAGCGTAGCCGGAATTTCATGTAGCCACATCGCAAGAGCATCTGATGGTAGTTATGTCGCAAAAGGCGAACTGAACAAAGATAGAACGTTCACTCTTTTTGCAGGTTCCACAATCAATCGGATGGGAGCAGATTTAATGTCTGACCACGTAAAAACGGAGCGAGAAATGTTTGAATCGTCAGGCTGGATCAAAGATTTTACGCTCATGCGAAACTGTTTTTTCGACAGTCCTTCAAAGGCGGCGAGTTTCATCTATGGATCGAGAATTAATGGAAAACCATTTTGGAAAGAACCAGATGCGGTCAGTGAGTCGACGATTCCTGAACCCGTGGCTCCTGATAGCACCAAGCCTGCTACAGATGATTCGTTGGAAGATAGTTGTCCATCGAACCAAGATGTCGATACAGCGGCGCAGGAAAATGTTGCTCCTCATAGCACTACGAGGAATTTCGGTGTTCTGGATCTCTTCAAAGATTATGACATGTCAGAACAGAACGTGATTGACGCTACCATACATGTTCTTGCGTATGAGCATCTTTGGCATAAGCCGGAAATCATGGAAGCACTTGAAGACTTGACAAGCAAGTATTTCGTAAAACCTGCAATCCCAATTTCCACGAGCGTATCACGAATCTTTGCTACAAACGGCAACGGGCGGGATAGTAGCAAAGTGAAAGGGATAGGGCTTGTACGCAACTGGTTGCGGGAGGAAGGCATTTTGTCTGATCCTGATGACGCTACAGACGATTAACGGGCATGCGATTTGTTTTTGATAAGACATGGGTTTCATTAAATCCATTGGTGGCGGAGCGGTTCTTAAAGTTGGTTCGACTCCAACCGCCACATTCGCAAGTTTTCTTGCGACGTTTGTTTTATTCCCTGTCTTGACTCATAAGATGCATCATCCTTAAAAAGGGTGGCAGGAAGGTTCATACCTTCCAATTGAGTCAAACCAATTTTTTAACCCTACCCCTTGTAGGAGAAAGGATTTGTATGTCTGTTATTTTTAATTCGTCAGTGTCATCCATGCCCCGAAAGTATTTTGACTTCAAGGAAGCACGCTCGCTTGCTAAAGCGGGCTTAACCGTGAAGCGAGAAAAGACCGGGAGAGGATTGCACCTCACCCGCAACGGCACAATCTCTTTGTACACGAAATTCCCAGATGGAAGTGAAAATCTCCGTTTAAGCGACGAAGATATTGATGCCGTCGATTGGTATAACCCAATGGAAGATCAATCCATGAAAGAAGATGCAACAAGCCCACCGCAACAGCCGGTGGATAGCATTGCCACATCGAATGAAACGGTCGAAGTGGAAAACAAGAATTGCGTACCAGCAGTTAAACTGTGTACTCCCGTCAGTGCATCTACTTTGCGTGGTGCGTGTGATGAGGCGAGTGACTATGGCATTAAGTTTGATTGCTTGGAACAGTTGTTTGGTGACCTCGAATATTTAGGATTGAAGGTCGATAAACTCAAAGACATAGAAGACGCTTTCATGAGCACAATTGAGGCGTTCCGAAAAATAAATCATGCATTCATCGAGGTTGATGGACAAGTGCGAGTATTTGTTTCGCTTTGTCAATCGTTACAGATTTTGGGATTTGAATACCCCGACCCCGACGACAACGACGACGACGACCCCGATGTCCCGTTCGATAAATTCTCGAAAGCGATGCGCTGTTTTTGTGAGAAATTCGGCTTTGAAGAGGATGTAGTCTTACTCATGGGGGGTTGTGATGATTATTACGTACCAGCGGAAATCGTCTTCAACATCATCGAGGAAGCGCAACTGCCCTCTAAAATCGCACAGTGTCTCACGAATTGGTTCACTGCGTTTATCGCCGAGAGGATAGCAGTCGCACCGTTGTACGAACGAAAGCAGAAGGATTGGGAGTACTTCTTGTGAAGCAAAACGACCATCGGAGCATTTTTACGGATGTATCGGTGGCTATCTCCACACTGCCCCGCTGTTGCGATTTTGTCGTCTTGACCGGTAAAACTACATGAGGCGCAAACAACCGCAACACAGGGCGAGTGTTCGCCTCATGTTGCGGTTGTCGGTAGGAAGAGCCAGCCAGTATCCTGAAAATGACCAGAGTGGGGGTGTCGTTAGATATGGTTCACTGCACTTATGGGCAGTGGTAAGGAATAATTACTCTTTCGGTCAACGGTTACATTGGCAAATGCCATTTCTGCCTCGAACTGCGGCAGTATCTGTTCGAGCAGAATAGGTTTGCTGAACTGCGCCCGGCAGAAATGTATCGAAGTTGACGGCACACTTTCAATGGCAAAATTGTTCGGCAGCCGTTTGCTCAACGTGTTTTTTGCAAAATTCCCGGAAAAACTGTTGCCCCTCACTACCAAAATGGCGTGATTCAGTCGATTCAAATCAATTTTTGGGGAACAGTCGGAAATTTGACCGCCTACGTTGCGATTTGCGGGGCGTTTGTGGGTCTGGTCGATACATTGTACCCCCAAAAAAAGAAGCCCAGGAAGGGGCGTTTTTGTGGGTTGTTGATAAAAACACTGTTTCGCACTGTAAATCAAAGGGTCAAAAAATCGGATTCACTGCGGTTTTTCCTTCCCGCCACCGAAGAAGACTGCCAACCAAACTGTCGGTTCCACTTGGGACGTGGAGTTGATTCGGTGTTTGCGATGCGCCGGGATCAAGACATAATCCCCTGGCTTCAGCATCCGCTCTTCATCTTCAAATTCCAGCATCGCTTCACCACGCAGGACGACCACCCATTCGCTTTCCGTTTGGTCGTACCAAAATCCCGGTGGACTGAAATGTCCTGTCGAGACGATTCGTTCAATGCGAACGTCCGGTGCATCGACAATTCTTTCAACCAACTCCTCCGGCAAATTTGCCGGAAGTTCTGAAAACAAATTTGCAGTTTTCGTCATGTTTTTTCAGGCAACGCACTGAACGATATTGTAGCATCTGGTATAATTCTTTCGAGTCACCCGGATTCTCATCATGAAAGAAAAGAACGACCTCCGAGTAATCGCTGTTTCACGTCCTGTGATTCCAGAGTCCTCGCACAATGGAACGCTCGGCGATTCAACGATTTCAGCAGGATTCCCTTCACCCGCAGAAGACACCTACGAGGCGTTTGATATTGTCTCCCACATCGTCAGACACCCAGCAGCAACATTTTTCATGAGAGTCGCCGGTGATTCCATGATTGATGCTGGAATCTTTGACGGTGATTTGATTGTCGTTGACCGGAGCATCGAAGCAAAGTCCGGCGATATAATCGTTGCAATCCTGAATGGCGAGTTCACAATCAAGCGTTTGCATCGTAACGGCTCTCGTATCGAACTCATCCCGGAGAATCCAAAATACCGCAAAATTGTTTTGAACGAAAGCATGGAACTTGAAGTATGGGGCGTTGTAACAGGAACCTATAAATCTTTCAAATGACTCATCAGCCATCGCAACTTTACGGATTGCTCGATTGCAATAGTTTTTTCGTTTCTTGTGAAAAACTGTTCCGTCCTGACCTCAAAGACAAGCCGGTGGTCGTTCTTTCAAATAATGACGGAGTGGTGGTCTCTCGAAGTGTGGAGGCGAAAAAACTGATCCCGATGGGCGAAGCCTATTTCAAAATCAAACGACTTGCAGAGAGCGGACAAGTCATTGTGTTCTCTTCCAATTATCGTCTGTACGGAGACATGAGCAATCGTGTTATGAAAACGTTGCAACAATGGACTCCTCACATCGAAGTGTATTCCATTGACGAGGCATTTCTTGATCTGACGAATCACAACAGTTCCTCGGTCGAATCGCTCATGAATGAAATCACATCGACAGTAACAAAGTGGACAGGTATTCCAGTTTCACTTGGAGTAGGTTCCACGATGACTCTTGCGAAGGTTGCAAACGATGTTGCAAAGAAGTGTGGCGGCACTTGTTCGCTCACTGATCCGCAGGTTCGTGAACAAACCCTCGCAGAAATGGAAATTGGCGATGTTTGGGGCATCGGTCGTCGCCTTGCTCCAAGATTGATACGAATGGGTTTTCGGACAGCCAAAGACTTTGCCACAGTTGATCCGCTATGGATGCGCAAGAACTTTTCCGTCGTACAAGAGCGGCTTGTGCGTGAACTCAATGGCGAGCCATGTCTCGACTTGGCAGAGGTTGCTGTGCCGAGAAAAAACATTCAGGTTTCTCGTTCCTTCTCTGATGCGACAGATAATTACCGTTCGCTTGTTGAAGCGGTCTCAACCTTTGCAGCGAAGGCGTGTGAGAAAGCCCGGTCAGAAGGAACGGTGGCGGCGGCAGTTTATGTGCATCTGAACACGAGTTGGTACAAGAAAAATGACTCATACATTTCGGACGGGAAGATGCGAGGGTTCAATGTTCCGACTTCAAGTTCGCCAGAAGTCATTCGTACCGCACTTGCATTGCTCCGTGAGATTTATCGTGAAGGAGTTTTGTACAAAAAGGCATCGGTGATGTTGCTCAATCTTCAAGATGCAGGGACGGTGAAATCGCAAGGACTGCTCTTTGACATGGGCGGCAAGAATCCAGAAGACCAACTGCGTGAAGAGACTCTCATGAACACAGTTGACCGAATCAATCGTTCGTTTGGCAAAGGAACAATGTTGTTTGGTTCGCAGGGAGTCGAACAGAAGTGGCGTGGTGCTTCGGAACATTGCAGTCCGAACTATACGGTCTGTTTTACCGACCTGCCGGTGGTGAAAGCGAAATGAGAGATACATTTTTTGAGCGCAAATCAAAAAAAACTTCTTAATATTATCGATTCATTCCCCAAAAAGAATCGAGATGTGGTATAATACGTTATGTGTTCACCGCATCGCAGAAAAATTGAATCAGAACTACAATCTTTGATACAGCGATTGGGAGTTTCTGCTTGGCGTTTCAGCCCAGAGCAACTCGATTCTCAACGAGCAGATGAAGCGTATCGTCGCAGACTGGAGTCTCATGTTTGTTCACAGGAATACAGGGAATGGGAGGAGCAACATTCCTGCGACTATACAATCGTCGGCAATCATTTTGCAAAACATCTGGGCAATATCCATTGGAATAGCATTGAGCGATTTTTCAATCTGGTTGAATGGGGTGGTAGTCCGCCAGATTATGCGAAGAGTTTTGGGAGCAGTTGTTTTGCCCAACGAGGCGGTATTCGCATCGAGTGGTCTGACCATTATGAACTGATTGATAAGCCGGGGCGGTTCATCGTTATTCCAACTGCATCCCTTTTTGAAAGAGGCGTTGAAACAAAATTGACTGCATACGAGGAGCAATGCAATCAACCGGCTCGTCTTCAATTCAAAGAAGTTGATATTGCGAGTTACTGCCGCAACCTTGAAAAATCTGCGAAACAATTTCATTCACACGGAGAAACGGAAGAGGAATTTGAATTCCGAATGCTGCAAAAGTTTGTCGAGATATTTGATTATGCAAAGATTGCAGACAGTGAGCCGCTACCATTGACAAATAAGGAGCCAGTACAATGACACATCCAATTGACCGAAAGATTTTTTATTTGAGTACCCCGGCACTTCGCCACAGCCTTCGAACGATTCAGAGTGCGGTCATGTCTGGTACGCTAGACCCGCATACGCCCGTGTCCGACACGGACGGCAATCGGTATTACGCCGGAAGTATCGCACAGGGCAAAGCCCCCAAGTGGGCAAGGACTGTCGAACATGACCCGATGCTGTTCGGTATGCCACCTCTGTCCGAGTTGGAGTTGGCGGCGGCAGATGAAGTGCTGTGCGAACCTGACTTTTTAGAAATGCCCGACGAGTAAGATGTTCCAATGAAGGCAATGAGTGCCGGACAATAATTTTGATATTTTTTTGAAAATAATTATGACATTCGAGACGGTAAAATTTGGGAATTTTGCAACGCTCTATCGAGGTGATGCCTTTGAGATATTGCCCACGCTCAACGATGGTGAAATCGACATGGTGGCAAGTGATCCGCCGTATGCGGCAGAATCGTTCGGGGGAAAATGCACTGCATGCGATTGGGATACTCCGGTTGACCTTCCAGCCCTCTGGCAGTTGGTGAATCGCAAAACAAAACCTTCGGCGAACATCGTTTTGTTTGGAAATATGAAATTTGCTTTTGACTTAATCGACAGTAACCAGAAGGGCTTTCGATACGACCTCTGCTGGTGCAAGAACAACAGAGTCGGCTTCTTCAACGCCAATCTGCAACCGCTCCGGGCGCATGAAAACATCTTGGTATTCGGCAAGCCCGGTGGTATGGTAACATCAACTTACAATGCGATAAAAGTTCCCGGCGGAAGACCTCGTGTGAATCGAGTCAAATCTCGAAAGAGCGGAGGAGTTTACCCAGCATCGCAAGTGCCTCATACAACGATTTCCGATGGCGATGTGAATCCAATTTCGGTATTAGCATTCGACAAAGACACCAGGCAACCGCATTGGTGCGCACATCCGACTCAAAAACCAGAATCGCTTTTAGGGTATTTGCTGATGCTGTACAGCAATGAGAATGACCTAATCCTTGATCCGTTTATGGGCAGTTGCACTACAGGCAGTGCGGCGATGAAATTGAATAGACGCTTCATTGGAATTGAAAAGGAAAAAGAATTTTTCGACATCTCTTGCAGAAGACTTGAAGAAGTCTGGAAGCGCAAGACCGCTCGCCGCCTAACTTATATTGTACCCGTTCACGGCATTTTGTCTTACCTTCCGGCATTTATCGGCAGCAGACTCGGCGGCGACAGTCCATGCAACACCGAATATAACGACTCCCGTAAAA
>Ga0082212_10013607_pt1 | contig 10159 bp, 6 predicted proteins | sample TergutNt197P3_FD_71548 | JGI IMG/M metagenome (GOLD analysis project Ga0082212, IMG submission 71548) | Neocapritermes taracua P3 segment gut microbial communities from Petit-Saut dam, French Guiana - Nt197 P3 | ecosystem: Host-associated > Arthropoda: Insects > Digestive system > Gut ...
TGATATTGCCAAACCGACTCTTCAAACGCCTCTTCGGCTTCGGCATAACGTTTCAAATCGGCAAGCATATTTCCCCGGCACATGGAGACGTTTGCCAAACCAGTGCGAAATGTGTAAGACTCGCTCGCTCCCCAACTTTGCTCTCGAAACAATTCGGTATAGACATCCCGGCAACGATCAAATTCGGCAAGAGCCGATGTCGAGTCGTGAATCTTTTCGTAAAGCATGCCGAGATGCAGATAGAGCGTCGTGTACATCATCCGTGCCTGCTCGACACCACCGTCGATCAATTTTTGCACGGTGCGGATTGCCGACCGAACTGTGCCAAACGCTTTTTCCATGTCGTCTTCCTGATCGTAGAGACGTGCCAATTTGAGGAGCGTTTGGACAAAGTAAGGTTGGATGGCAATTTCCCCGGCTTCCACCCCCTCTTCGGCGATTTCGGCGGCTTTTTGGAGATCAAGAATCGCGTTTTCGGGATCGCCGTTTTGGACTTTGGAGTCGCTACACGACATCAACGCACTTATGAGGGCTTGTCGAAATTCGAGGTTGCCACGATTGACAAGGTGTTGCCAAATTTTGGCGGCTTGTTCCTGAGCGGCAAGGGCAGCGGCGTAGGCTCCGAGCGGTTCAATGAGAATATCCGCCTTGCTCATGAGAGCAACGGCTAATTCATTTTGGGCTTGCGGGTCATCATCGGAACCGGTTTCGACAAAATGGCGAATTGCTTCGTTGAACGCATTGATACCGGCTTGAGGACCTTTATGAAATTGGGTGATGGCGGCGCGGAACAGCAGGGAGCGTCCGACGAAAATATCGAGTTCAAATTGTCCTTCTTGGACGAGTTCCCGAATAATTTTGATGGCTTCGTCAATTCGTTTAATAGCAAGGTCAAAATTTTCGTCGGTGGCGGATTCTTGCGCGGCACGCATCAGTGCTTCGGCGAGATCGGTACGGAGGTGTTCGTCCCCGTCCGCAATCCGAGCCTGCAACCGCTTGATGGTGCGGTTGGTCATCTCATTACGTCGTTTTGATCCTGATGAATCTGAGGGGGTCATTATTTACTGCATCCTTTCACAACCCGATAGTGTAACACAAATATCCGCTTTTCGCAAGTTCATTTCTTGTTCACAACGACAGAATGTATTCTACCAGATCATCCATCTGTGCATCGGTCAAACCGGCAACGTTGCCGTGCGTGCCACGCGTGAAAACTTCCTTCATGTCCACGTATCGACCATCATGCAGATAGGGAGCCGTCCGCCACACTTCGACCAACGTCGGCGTGTCAAAACTCTCCACCGTGTCGTAATGACTCTTCGTATTAACATTGTGCGATTTCAAGTCCGTAAAGAGCGGAGCTGGATGGCATCGCACGCATCCCATTCGCCGGTCTTCAAAAATGATTTTGCCCCGCTCCGCCTTTTCACTCAATTTACCGTCCGCCAAATAGGGGCTCGGCACCGGTTTCATCGCCCGTAAGTACGCATCAATGTCCCGACACTTTTCTTCGACCGGCTTTGTAAAAAGAATCGCCTTGAAACCGGTGCGGACACATTGTAGTCCCATCGTTTCGGTCTCCCAACCGTCGATATCAGGGTCATCCCGCACTCCTTGCCACATCGATGGCGGCGTTTGGTGCGAAAGGAGCAGACTCTTCGTGTTTTTGGGATTATCTTGACCATCATTGAGTAAGTCCCAGTTGTGTCCGTCCGTTCGTGCATCAGGATGGCAACTGGCACAACTCTGCCAATGCCCCTGACAGAGCGTTGCGTCATTCCACCAAACTTCTCCTCGTCGCTCCAGTGTCCAATTCGGTGCAGGTCCCAGTGCAATTTCGACAGGACGTAACTGTGCGGTGTCCAATTTTTGGAGCGTATCGCTAAAATACATGCTGACGTAAATGTGATTACCGGCAACGGTAACGGCACGTGCCCCTTTGCCCGGCAGGGTAATTCGTTTTTTCAATCCATCGAGAAACGCAGGATTGTCCGCCGGTCCCATTCCAAAAGAATACGTAGAAATATACGGATGCAACACTGCCGTTTTCGGATGTGCTTCCAACCTTTTGTGCATCGCGATTGCGTCGATGGCTATCAACTCGCTGGTGCCGGCAATCGCCACGTAAATTGTCTTTCCGTCGGCAGAAGTGGTGATTCCCCAGGGATTACCGGCTCCTCGTTCGATGTCGTCAATCAAGACGGCATCGACGAAGCCGCCGTTTTCGTTGTCCAGTTGCGTGGTGTCAAGCACCACGATACCGGCAGTGTTGATCCAGCCGCGATCAACATGAGTCGTTCGCACCAAAAACCGGGCGATCACCGTTGTAACGTAAACGTACCGTCCATCCGGCGAGAGACACATTCCGAGCAGTACTCCGGCACCGTTCGGCAAATTGCGGATCGTTCGAATTTTGCCGCTGGCAACATCGATGACCGAAATTTCGGCGGCTACGTAAATGTTGGCGTTGGGGACATAAATTCCAGCGGCAGGATCACTGATAAAATTGGCGGGCATCAACGGCAACGAATTCGCCACGAGAACGTATTTTCCGTCTTTGGTAACAACGGCGGCACTCGGCTCTCGAACGACTTTGATGGTTCGCGTCAGTGTCAAATCGGGCAACTGATATTCGCTGACATCGTTGGTGAATTGATTGCACACGAAGAGTTTCGTGCCATCCGGCGAGAGTGCCGACGCGGTTGGAGTATGACCGGCAAGAGCGGTTTTCGTGATGATACCTACCGATAAATCAACGGCGAACACACGTCCGTTACTCCCGCCGCCGGTTACGTATAACGTTTTTTCATCGGCACTGAGAGCGGCACTTTGCGGAAAAAATTCGTCGCCGAGAAAAATCGTTTTGACGATTTTGTCTTCGGCAGTGTTCAACACGGCAATTTCATGGGAGTCCTTGTTAACGACGTAAATTGTTTTACCGTCTATGGTTGCGCAAAGGTCGATGGGTCCTTTATAGGTTTCGGCGACGGCTCCTTGCAGACACATGAATAGGGCTATCAATATCCAGATGGTACGATCCATAATGTTTTCCTTCGGAACTGCGTTCTGTTTTTATCGTAACATTATGAGAAACGAAAATCAAGCGGGGAAACATTTCGCGAGGACGGAGAGACCCACCGGCACCCTTGCGGGTGCCGCTCTTGCGCACAATGACGGTCTAACGCCTTCGTGTCCTTGTGAGAGATAAAATATAGAAGGATAATTTTGATACAATGAAAAATATGGAACGCTATTCACGTCAAATACTTTTCGCCCCGCTGGGGGAGTCGGGACAGCGGCTCTTGCAGCAAGGACGTGTCCTGATCGTCGGTTGCGGTGCGCTCGGCGGCACCATTGCCGACCTGCTCGTTCGCGCCGGTGTCGGAAAAGATAATGGACGAATCACACTCCTCGACCCGGATGTCGTGCAACTGTCGAACCTCCATCGGCAAACTCTGTTCTCAGAAGCGGATGCCCGGAATGTTCGGCTTAAAGTCGAAGCCGCCCGAAATGCTCTGCTCGAAGCCGACCCATCGGCAAATGTCGAAATTCAGCCGATCCGATTCGACGAAGATAATCAGTCGATGGTCGGCGATTTCGATATTTTAGTCGATGCAACGGACAATTTTCCGGTGCGGTTTCTCATGAATCGAGCCGCCGTGAAGTATCGCAAGCCGTTCGTAACCGCTGGCGTAAGTGGTGCATCGGGTCAAACGATGACCATTCTGCCCGGCGAAACGGCATGTTTGGAATGTTTTCTCCGGCCCGAAGGGAAACGGACTGATACGGTGTTTCCCGTCCTCGGACCATTGCCGCAGATTTTCGGAGCGTTGGAAGCGTTAGAAGTGATGAAGATTCTCAGTGGTCGTTTAGAAACGGTCAATCGTTCATTGTTTGTTCTTGATTTGTGGAATAATCGCAGTCGTCAGTTCAGCGTCGAGCGGGATAAAAACTGTCCCGTCTGCGGAGAATAATCAAAAACGTCGCTACCGCACCGACCGAAATTATGATATAATTCGTCTTGATAGTGACTTTCGAGTTTTTCCTTTCCAGCAATCATGGGAAAACGTAAACCACCCGTAGAAGAAGGAGCACCACTGTGGATGTGTACCTACGGTGACCTGATGTCATTGCTTCTCTGCTTTTTCATCATGCTCTTTGCCATCAGTATTATCGCAGAGATCAAGTGGGAAGCCTTTGTTGAAACGTTACAAGCACGGATGGGATACTCTGGAATGAGTCCGACTCCAAGTAAAGATCCGAAAACATCACCATCAATGTCCTCGGTTTCGGAGCGGAGCCGACGCAACGCCGCCATGACCGGCGGACAAGAAACACCGGGAAAAGCCGGCGAAGAAAAAAATCGACAAACGATGAGTTTGCTCGGCACTCCTGTCAAAGGCGGCTTGATCCGCTTTAATTTTGGGAGCGAAATTCTGACACCGCAGGCAAAACAAGATTTGGGTAGGTTGTTTCCCGTCTTACGTGACTCTCCCCGAAAAATTCTGGTGAGCGGACATGCCGCCCCGACGGAAGATGAAGACGGAGTTGGCATCTACAGCCGAGACCTTTACCTTGCACGAGCCAGAGCGATCCGTGTGATGGAGTATCTCATTTCGCTGGGACTGAAAAAGGAGTTTTTTCAAGTGAGCGCAGAGGATTCGACATCGATTCCGAATCGTGGTGTTCTCCCGGAGGGGACGGATCCGAAACTTGCCGGTGCGTCCGTTGCCGTTTATCTGATAGACGATACGGTGCGACCGAGCATTGACAAGGAAGCGGAAGAGCCGCAGGATGATTCATCGGCTCCCTGAGCAGTGTTACCCGTATTGGCTACATGACCTGCTCATCACCCCGGTTTCAGCATGGAAATCCCCTGCGGCGGAAAGTACGTTTCAATCGAAGCCGGATGTCCATGCGATGTGTCTTCCGTCGCTCGGTGCGCCGCAGAGTCGTAATCAATCCGCAAACGTAAGATTGTGATTCCCTTGTTTTTCCAATCCCATGTGCTAAAATTACAACACGATGACAAAGCAATTTTCCGTTCAATCTGTCCGCTCCTTCCAAACAGAAGCGGAAGTCGAAACGTTTTACGTCAACATCTTCGGCGGTGCGTCCATGTTCAGTGAAACCAAACAGCACCATCTCGGCATCGACATTCTCACCAAAAATCTGCTCATCGAAGTCAAATTTGACCGAAACATCGAAAAAGACTGGGCGGAAATTCTTGCACAAGCACTCCATTATCAAAACACTCTTCTGACGCTGGGTGAAAATCCTCGTCCTTACCTTGCCGTCGTTGATGAAGACGAAGTGTGCATTTTTGAATCGGAAGAACTGCACCCTATTTGGGCAAACGAGTCGTTGTTTGCGAAAATCAGAAACGAAGTCAGCCGAGCCTCCGATGCCCATCAAAGCCGAACACTGATGGATGCCATTCATAGCCGGGACATTACTTGCTGGTATTTTCACGAGAGAGCACAAGGAGTGGAAAAATTGCGGGAAATCGAACAATTTGACCAACCGCAGCAAAGACCGATACAACTGAATAATGTCATCGAAGCGTTCGACGATTGGGAGGAAATCGTTCGCAATTTTTTACGCAACAGCAATAACACCCCGGCAGCGTTCATTTTTTATGAAGACATCACCGAGAACAATCCGAAGCGGTTTATTGCCGTGATGAAAGAGTTGGACGGCGTGCGGTTGACCATTACTTTCGAGAATTACGGAGCGACGATCAATCGAATTCCCGAAGGACAATATCGGAAGTTTGAGAAGCAGTGGAAACGCATTGATGCGAACACACCGGAGGCAGAGGAAATTTACCGCCGGTTATACCAACTGTGCGAAATGGACAAACGCCGCTCGACTGGCAGTTTTTACACGCCGTACTATCTTGCGAAACACGCTTGGAATATGATTGTCGCGCAACTTGGCGAAACATTTTGGCAAGACGGCACTTGGCGGATTTGGGATAACTGCGCCGGTATCGGCAATCTGCAATATGAAATCGTCCCGCTCGATGCACTGCAATATCTGTATCTTTCCGACAAAGGTTTGGCGGAAGTTACTGCCATTCAAGAAAACGATTACTTCAAAGGCAAGTGCGGCGGTATTTTTCAATTCGATTGGCTGAACGATAACAAGAGCAAACTACCGGCAAATTTGAGACACGATTTACAAGACGAAAATATCAAGTGGCTGTTCTTTATCAATCCGCCGTATGCCGAGTCGGGAACCGGAATCGGCAAAGAATACAAACACGGAGTCAAATTCGGCAACATCGCCGACGAAATGAAAAATGCAGGAATGGGAAAATGTGCGAATGAGTTAGCAATACAATTTCTTTATCGTATCGAAAGAGATTTTGCAAAACGTGGGTATTATCTCGGATTGTTTTTCAAACCGAATTTTATCACAAAATCCGCAAACGAAAATTTCCGCAAAATATGGCATCCCGTTTTTAACGGCGGTTTTATGCTCAACGCCGGTGAGCATTTCATCCAGCAACGAACAAAAAACAAACTGGAATTAAAAGCACATGGACAGTTTCCAATAATATTTTCACTGCTTGACCGCCGGACAAAAACAAAAACCACATGGCAGGAGCAGGATTGGACATATTCCGAAATAGACAAGTCGATAAAAATTGTCGGCACCAAAACGTTTTCTATTTTTGATGCGGAACGGCTAACGTTTCGTGATTACTTTTTTCCGCTTGATACCGCCGAAAAGAAAAGAAAAATCCCCATAATGGCTTCTGCCGTTATTCGTACCAGCGGCGCATCTCGAATAACGGGAAATGTTTCGTCTCATTTTATCGGTTCCATCAAAATTGCGTCTGTCGATTTTCAGGATCAACCAAAGAGTTTCTTTCAATCCTCGTTGCCGACTTCGCACGAAGTATGCATTACAGCGACAAACTACAGAAGTATCTTGATCGGTTATGCCCTTTATCGGTCAGTTAAGTACGATTGGAAAAGAGACAAAGACATTTTTTATGCTCCGTATCGCAATTTAACCAAAAAAGAACAGGCGGATTGCTTGCTTTATGCTCTGCTTGACGGACAAAACAACACGGCAACAACAACGGTCGAGATTAAGGGAGAAAAATTCTTTTTACAAAATTGGTTCAATCCATTCGACGAAACAAAGTTCGATTGGAGCGATTTATCAAAACTCGGCAAGCAAGCGTTGTCCGAGTTGACGAATTACTGCGAAAACATCGTCAAATGGCGGACATTACAAACGCTTTATGGTAACAATAAGGGAAACGGCATTTGGCGCGGCTTGTATCAGTATCGTACAAGTTACGATGCGGTCAACAAAACGTACAAGAAGAAGTTCGGCGTTGATTATCCGAATCGTGATTTGTATAGTATTCCGTATCCTGATAGTTTTAAGCAGGCAATCGAAGATTTACGTCAACGAGTCGAGGCATTGGCGATTGACTTGTGCTTAACTGCAGGAAAAGAAATTACAAGGACACGAGATACGTTCTTGGAACCATCGCAAGGGCAACGAAATCTAGACAATATGTAAGGCACCTCTAAAAATTCGATCAGGCATTTTTTGATAATTCTCTTCTTTGCGTCCTTTGCGCAAATCTTTGCGTCCCTTGCGGTTAAGATTGTACCGCAAAGATCGCAAAGGAGACGCAAAGTACGCAAAGAGAGTTATTAGAGGTGCCTTGTAGATTGCTTTTCCAATTCTCTGCTATAAAATCACAAAGAATGGCAACGGCAAAGAAAATCGCGCACAATCGAGCGGACAAACGCCGTTCGACGGGTTCGTTTTACACGCCGTATTATCTTGCAAAACATGCTTGGAACATGATTGTCGCACAACTCGGCGAACATTTTTGGCAAGACGGCACCTGGCGGATTTGAGATAACTGCGCTGGCACCGCCAACCTTGAGTATGAAATCGTCCCGCTCGATGCGTTGCAATACCTGTATCTTTCCGACAAAGGTTTTGGCTCGGTTTGTATCAGTACCGCACAAGTTACGATGCCGTCAATAAAACGTACAAGAAAAAGTTTGAGAAGGATTATCCGAATCAAGATTTGTATGGCATTCCGTATCCCGACAGTTTCAAACAGGCAATCGAGGAATTGCGTCAACGGGTGGAAGCATTGGCGATTGATTTATGCCTAACGGCTGGCAAGGAAATCACGAGGACACGGGACTCGTTCTTGGAACCATCGTAGCGGAAATTGAGCGAAATGTAGTGTTATTCATTTCTGATGGTGCAACTTGGCTATCTTTTACCGTGCTCCTTGCCAATACGGCGATTCGGTAGGTCTCGCCGTCCGAACCGGTACGGCAACCGGTGTGGAAGAAACCGCCGGAATCGCACCATCCGAAGTACATTCGATAAAAATCAAGATATTTCCTCGCCGTCCCGGATTGATTCCCTTTGAAAGTTCCGAAAGGACATTTTTGGAATCACCATCTGTCGTGTTCGGCAATGGTACGGTTCCCAAATCCAAGAGCATTACCTTATTTTTCGGAAAGCCGACCACTTCGTCCAATTTGAAATATGCCATCTGCGGCGATTCGACTTGCATCCGCAGTCGCGGATTCGTTGCCGTAGCCACTTCGATATTCGTCGTAAACATCCGCTCAATCTGGACAACATCCAATTTTATCGTTGCCGCCATGTGTTGACCATCCAACATCGCAAGCGGTGTAACGGAAAGTCCGATGCCTTCGTCAGCCGTTACTCGATCTTCGGCATAGCCATTCAGTGCTGATGGATTCGGTTGCACATCCCGAAGATATTGCCGCTGCTTTTTCACGACGACGTTGTGCTGAATTCCGTGTGCGATGAGCGCCTGCGGCGGAATCAATTCCTTGAAATCGTTGCGGCGACCGAGTTCCTGCAACAGATTTTGTGCCGTCGTCTTTTCCATAATCCAACCCTGCACACCTTGTGTGGCAATCGGAATCGGCTTCAACTGCGAATGTCCTTTGCTCAACCAATCCGGTCGTGCCGTCGAAACGATTCGCATCGTGCAGGCTTCGGTCCAAAGTTGCGGACAAACGAAACGATCCACTGCATCGGCAACAATAAGTTGCACTTCACGTGTGTGATAGGCGAACAGGTTTTCAGTATCCGCCGTCAAGATACCAAATGGGGCAGTATGCCAAGTGTTTGTGCCGGTTTTGCGTATAATCCAATCGACGAGCGTTTGTTCCGGCGGCGTGGAACCCGCCGGCAACCTGCGCTGTGTATGTGGTGTAATATCGAAACCCCGCCAGATTTGTCCGTGTTCTTGCGGGAGTTTTTCCATGTCTGCCGAAATTCTTGCGATGCGGGGTCCGAGAATACTATCGTTGCTAGCGACGATAAGTTTATCGTGAAGCGGTGTGGGCGCAGGAGTCACAACGTTTTCTGCCGGAAGCGGTGGTATAAACACCGTATCTTGGGCAAGTAATACGGACGGACAAAGCAACAAAACGGCGAAAAATATTCGGGACATAACACAACGTAAACGATTAGAATTGCGGAATAGTAAAGATTTCCGACATTTTTGTCAAGTCCGATCTTTAGACTCAACTCAAACTTAAAATGATTGCCGGTCGCTATATCGCTTGCATTTTTTCCACACTCGCCAGTCGAAGCACATCGCGTTCGTTGGGGCTCTCTTTTTCACTCGAACGACCCCCTCGCCAAGTGGGTTAGCAATGGGTGAGAGATGATCACGTGATGCCGAGATGCCGATGTGTAGGGGGGAGGGGGGTAACGCGGTGTATATTGACCATTGGACGTTTCCTGTAGATTCGATTTTCCTATCGGATTTTTTTACTAACGAATCATAGCAAAATGTCCACTTTTTATGCAAGAGCAACCCAAAAAAATGAAGGGGCTTTTACGATTTGAGATGAGTAATATACTATCAACGGCAAGCCGGAGTACTGGTTAAATAAATCTGTGGACAGTTGTACAGTTGTTCGATGTCATTGACAATTTCCACGTAATCAGGATAATTTTCTCACAATGCAACACATCATTCAAGAACTGACATGGCGGGGGCTCATTCATCAGGCAACCAATCCCGATACGATTGCCGATTGGCTTATGGAGAAACCTCGCACCGTTTACGTCGGATTCGATCCCACTGCCGATAGTCTGCACGTCGGACATCTCGTCG
>Ga0082212_10013608_pt1 | contig 10159 bp, 6 predicted proteins | sample TergutNt197P3_FD_71548 | JGI IMG/M metagenome (GOLD analysis project Ga0082212, IMG submission 71548) | Neocapritermes taracua P3 segment gut microbial communities from Petit-Saut dam, French Guiana - Nt197 P3 | ecosystem: Host-associated > Arthropoda: Insects > Digestive system > Gut ...
AGGGATGGGTCGCTCGGTAGAAAACGAAACGATGATGGCGGCGCGGCATCCCGTTAGGGATGCATCCCTGACGGGATGCGGAATGTTGTGCGGGATATGCCGTTCTACCGAGCGATATTCCCTGACGGGAATGAGCAATGAACAATGAATAATGAATAATAGGCAATAAACAATAAACAATTAAATAATAAATAAATAAATAAATCAAATGAAAAAATCAATATTTTTAACAATCTTCAGTTTGTGCGCGTTCACCGTGGCGGCACAACATCAATTGAGTGGAAGCGTAAAGGATGCAGCCGATGGCGCTCCGCTTCCGTATGCTACCGCTGTACTGCTGCGCCCCGATTCCACTGTAGTGACGGGCGTGATGACAGGTGGCGACGGTAAGTTCGTTATTGAAAAGATAGCCGCAGGCGACTACATTTTGCAGGTGTCGTTCATCGGCTATAATAAGGAGTACCGCAGGGTAAACGTTCCCGCGCAAAGCGATCTGGGCGAGATTACCCTTACCGAAAGCGCCACGCGGATGCAGGAAGTGGTGATTACCGCCGACCGTCCGTTAGTGGCGATGAAAGCCGACCGCTACATTGTGAACGTGAGCGGCAATATCCAGAGCGCCGGACGCGATGCGATGGATATTCTGCGCAATACGCCCGGTGTGTTAGTCAATCAGAATGGCGGTATATCGGTGATGGGCAACAGCGTTCAGGTGTGGATTGACGGGCGTCCCTCACGGATGAGCGGCGAGCAGTTGCAGGCGTTTCTCAAATCCATGCAGGGCGGCGAGATAGACCGCATCGAGATCATCACCAATCCGTCGTCGCGCTATGAGGCAGAGGGAGCAGGTGGAATTATTGACATTAAAACCAAGAAAGGATTGCAATTCGGCTTGAACGGAACATTAACCGCCGGATATCAGCAAGGACGGGCGGACAAAGAAAATGCAGGCGTAAATATGAATTGGCGCCGAGAAAAGTTTAATATGTTCGGCAATTATTCTGTTAATCGTAACAATTATTGGGAAAAAGCCAATATATTCAATGTGATGCAAACACCAAATGGTGAAGTCATTCTCGACAATAATACAACAGCTATAAATTCCAAAGCCGGGTTACGCCACACCGTGAGAGCGGGAATGGATTATTTTATCAATCCTAAAAATATTTTGGGGATTATAGTTAATGCCTATCATGATTATGGTTCAGTGTCAAATATGAAAGGAAGAACCGATATTGCGCCTGTCTATAATGGAGTACAATATACGACGGCAGACAATACACAATCCAAAAACAGAGACGGTATTCAGGTAAACTTGAATTACCAGTCCTCATTTGCCAAGCCCGGACAACAACTGAATTTCGATTTGGACTATGCACGTTTCAGTTCCGATCCCTTACAGAAAAACGCCAACAAATATTTTGATGCTAATGAGGTGATGATAGGCGCTGTCGAACAGTTCAGCAACGCCAACCCGCAAACCATAGACGTCTATTCGGCAAAAATAGACTATACGCAACCTCTTTGGAAAGATGCCCGGGTAGAAACCGGAGCAAAATTCGGTCAAACCAAAACAGATAATGATCTGAAATACGAAGAGGTTATCGGCAACGTTTGGCAAACAGACCCCGGCAGAAGCAATCGCTTCGTATATACGGAGCAGATCGGCGCCGCTTATATCAACATCAATCAACGGTTAGGCAAATTCAGTCTTCAGGCAGGTCTGCGCGGTGAATACACGTATTCTGAAGGTGAACAAAAGACAACCGGCGAGGTAAACGATACCACCTACTTCAACCTGTTCCCTACAGCGTTTGTGAATTATCAGGCGTCGCAGAAGCACAACTTCGGCTTATCGTACAGCCGCAGGCTCAGCCGTCCAAATTATGAGAATTTGAATCCGTTTGAACTTACTTTGGACGCCTATACATTCAGAATCGGGAATCCCTATCTTTCTCCTGCATATACGCACAATGTACAACTTTCGCACATGTTCGCTCAAAGCCTGATGACACGTTTCGGCTACAACCACACAACCAATCTGATTATGCTGACGCCTGTTGAAGATGCAGCCACCCAACGTACCGGCTTAACTCCACTTAATTTCGGCAGAAGCCGGCAATATTTCGGAATGGTCAATTATCGCAAGCAAATCGTCAAAATATGGATGGCGAGCTTGACTGTTTCAGGCGGATATATCATCAGCACTTCCGATGAAGTATCGGGCGAGTTTGCTAACAAAGGCGGCACGTTAACTGTTCTATTGAATAATAATATTACCATTACGCCCACTTTGTCGGCAGAGGTAACCGGCATGTATATGTCAGGGGGACGTCAGGGATATATGGTGATGCAATCTATGGGAAATTTTTCAGTTGGTCTGCGACAACAACTGTTGAAAAATAAAATGAGTCTGTCACTTACCGTCAATGATATTTTGCATACGCAAAAACAAAAAGTGCGTTTTCAATACGAAAATGTGGATTATTCTATGAATTTAGATAACGATACCCGTTATGTCAATCTGACGCTTCGGTATAACTTCGGTTCTACCACCGTGAAAGCGGCACGCAACAAGCAAACCGGTATCGAGGATGAAACATCAAGAGCGGGAGGGAAGTAGTGAATAATGAATAATGAATTAAGAGAGGGGCGCAGGTGCGCTCCTTTTTTAATTCAAATATAGAATTTTCAATTCTCAATTAAATCATCAATTTTACAGTAACCATGAATAAAAATATTATCTTTGCACTGGTCATTTTATATCAAGTTAATTATCTTAAATCAAATATCAACGATGAACAAAATAAAATTAATCACACTCGCATTTTTTTTGGTATGCGCTACATCCATACAGGCGCAAAAAGATTATAAAGCCTCCATGTTTGGGGTCAGATCGGACGGGAAGACGTTGAATACGGCTTCTATCCAGAAAGCCATTGATTATATCAGTGAAAATGGCGGCGGACGACTTGTTTTCTACGTGGGGCGTTACCTGACGGGAACTGTTTATCTGAAATCGAACGTCACCATTCAACTCGAAGAAGGCGCCGGATTGGTGGCTTCTACTGTGCCTTATGACTATATCATCGGAAACAGTTCGGCTTTGATTGTCGCTAAAGACCAACAAAATGTAGGTATTACCGGAAAAGGTTTGATCGAAGGACAGGGCGCCGCAATCAATGCCAGTATTGACGAACAGGGCGCAAGGGGTAATTTACCTGCAGGACTGAAAACGTTTCGTCCGGCGTTGATTCATTGGGAAAATTGTACGAATATTACCGTATCAGACATCATGCTTTTAAATGCCGGAGGTGATGTTTATGTTTTGATAAACTGTAATAATGTTATTGTCAATAATATAACTATTAAAAGTAATATTAATCCATTGACTAAAGGGTTTGTATTAACCGGATGTACGGGGTTTCAACTTACCGATTCTTTTATTGATGTATCCTCCACCCCTCTGTTCCTGAAAGGCGCCGCATCCAAAGGAGTGCAAATAACGAACAGCATCACTGCCGACGGTAAAAAAATTCAAGCAAAGAGTGGCTCATGATACGAACAACATTCTTTTTTTTAACATTTGGCCTTTTGTGTGTTATGCCGCTTTGGGCTGAAGATTACGACATTTCGGAGTTTGGCGTCAAAGCGGATGGCGTTACCGTTCATACCAAAGCTATTCAAAGAGCGATTGATCTGATTCACGAAAGAGGCGGAGGTCGTTTGGTATTTCCGGCAGGCAGATATGTATCCGGTTCTCTTCATTTGAAATCGGGAGTGATTTTACATTTGGAAAGCGGCTCCGTTCTGTTGGGTTCAGTCAATCCGTTTGATTACGACCGGATCATTTATACGGCATTGATTATAGGATACCAACAAGACCATATTGGCATTACCGGAGGAGGATTGATTGATTGTCGCGGACGGGAGGTTGCCTACAATCTGGTGGATTTGATTCATCGCGGAATCGTGAGTGATCGTTTGGGTCTTGATCGTCCTTCGGAAAGCATTCGTCCGATGATCATCAGTATTCATTCGTGTACCAACATTTTGATCGAAGATATCAGCCTTGCCAATTCTGCCAGTTGGGTACAGACATACGAGCAATGTAAAAATCTGAAAGTCAACAAGATTAATGTTCACAGCAATGCCTATTGGAATAATGACGGCATAGACATCGTGGATTGCGAAAATGTAACCGTCACTAATTCGTTTTTTGATGCTGCGGATGATGCTATTTGCCTGAAATCGCATGATCCGAAATATATGTGTAAAAACGTACTGGTTCGCAACAATGTGGCTCGTTCCGGAGCGAGCGGAATCAAATTCGGAACAGCGTCGCGGGGAGGTTTTGTTGACATCAAAATTTTCAACAACAAAGTGTATGATACTTATCGTTCTGCATTTACCATCGGAGCCGTCGACGGGGCTACTGTTGAAAATGTTGTTGTGGATACGCTTCTGGCTATTCATACAGGCAACGTAATATATTTGCGCATCGGCGATCGAAACAGTCAGGGGAAAAGAGCGTCCTTGAGAAATGTTACCATATCCAATGTATATGCGGAAGTACCTGCGAGAAAACCCGATGAAGGATATGATTATGAAGGCCCGATTGAAAAATTGCCCAGTAACATAGCCCCGTCATCTATTATAGGTTTATCCGACAATTTCATTACGGATATCAAATTGAAAAATGTCACCATTGTCTATCCCGGAGGCGGAGATTCATTTTATGCCAAACGTGAAGCAACACCCGAAGGATTGGCAAGTATTCCGGAAATGGCACGCTACTATCCCGAATTTTCGCAATTCAAGGAACTACCTGCGTGGGCGTTTTTTATGCGTCATGTTAAAAATATCGAATTTGACAATGTGAAAGTTACCGCCGAAAAACCGGATTATCGTCCCGCTTTTGTTTTGGACAATGCACATGGAATAATTTTCAACGGAGTGACTTTTACCGAACCGAATGCCGAAAAAAAAGAACAACTGTATGCTCACCGGTCTACCGGAGTAACGATTCAATGATTACTCAATGTAACCACCGTAATTTCGGGCGACATTCCGACGCGCCCGGGAAAACCAATCACGCCTAACCCCCTGTTGACATACAGGTATTGCCGACCAGCCTGATAAAGTCCCAACCAGTAATGAAACTGTCGCCGAAGCAAGATTGCGGCACTGTAATGTTTTTTCCCTAATTTGACGCCCACCTGCAACCCGTGCGTATGTCCCGACAGGGTAAGCGCAATATCGGTTTTCTCTTTGACATGCTCGAACCAGAATAACGGATTATGCGACAGCAACAGTTTGAAGGGAATGTCGTGAACATGTTCCATCGCTTTGTCAAGATCGCCGCGCTTGGTATACCGTTTATGCGTTCCCCAATTCTCAATGCCGATAAGCGCTATTTGGGAATTGTCACGGGTGAGCGTTACCGATCGGTTGTTCAGCAATACGAATCCCATCTGCTCGATGTCGTTTTGGAGCGCTTTGTGGTTGGCCGCCGAATCGGACGGAGCGCCCCAGTCGTAATATCCTCCATAATCGTGATTACCCAAGACAGCATATTTTCCGTCGGAGGCATTCAACTGCGAAAAGACCGGAATCATTGAGGTGAGTTCTTCCGTAAAATTGTTGACCATATCTCCGGTAAAAACAATCAGGTCGGGTTCTTGCTGATTGATCAGATCAACTGCTTTCTGAAAACGGTGGGCGTTACCAACAAAACTTCCTGCATGTATGTCGGATATCTGCACGATCTTATAACCGTTGAAGGCTGCAGGAACGTTGTCATTGACTATTTCCAGATGATCAACAGTAAAATCATATCGTCCATACACAATTCCCCATACGACAAAACATGCAACAACCAAACTTACCAAAAAGCCTGCTTTGGACACGATATGTTTCTGTTTTTGAGAATTGTCGGGCGTTCGTTTTCTTGCGTTTATCGTCGAAATAATCCAGTCGGCAAACAGAAACAATGCGTAAAATGATTTTGGAATGTAGATGACGACCACAACGCCGAACAGATAGTAGTACCAGATAAACAAGCGATAATCGCGTACTTTATGGTCAAAGATGTATCCGATGAATATGATCAGCGCCGAAACCGCAGCCTGAATGATGAAAGCTTTGTAAAACCTTTTCCTGTGACGGGAAGTGAATTGCGGAAATATTTTTTTGATTTCCCAAACGATGATGCTGTCAAGCAGGATGACTTGGATGATGAGGATAAGGAAACTCATTTCTCATTATTTATAGAATTGACAAATATTTCATATATCTTCGCCCTTAACATTGAAGCACTTAGCTTGTTATTGGTGGCATCCGGGCAAACGCGGTTGGATAGAAACACGTACAGCAGACCGTTTTCCGGATCCATCCAAACCATGGTTCCCGTAAAACCGGTATGACCGAAACTTGCTTTCGATGCATTCTGACCCATCAGGTCTTTTGGCCCGGGTGACAGGTCGGGCTTGTCGAAACCTATCCCCCTGCGGTTGCCCTGTTTGGCAAACGGCCTTGATGTACATTCCTTCAATGTTTTCTCGTTGATATAACGTTCGCCGCCATAAGTACCCATGTTCAGGTACATTTGCATCATCTTGGCCAGATCGTTAGCATTGCCGAACAGACCGGCATGGCCACTCACGCCCCCCATCAGAGCGGCGTTTTCGTCGTGCACATACCCCTGCAACCATTGATATCTAAATATGGTATCGTTTGCGGTAGGCGCTATTCGTTCCTGCGGAAACCGTTTCGCCGGCAGGTAGCCCAACGTCGTAGCGCCCAACCGTTCGTAGAATTGCTGCGCAACAAATTCTTCCAAAGGATGCTCGCTCAACCGCTCAATAATCCTTGTCAACAGAATAAAGCCCAAGTCGCTGTAAACATATTGTTTTTTGGTCAGCAGCTTCGAATCGCGGATTCCGTTCATGATCGAATCCCTGTATGAACTGATTACATACATGTTTTCGGCTACCTGCAGGTTATGTTTGCCATCCTCCGATTGCGCATAATAACCGTATTTAAAACGTCTTTGGTTATTGAGATATGCACGCTGCCCCAGACGGATAGAATAAAGCGGGCTAAAAGATTCCGCAAGTAACTGTTTGGTACTGTCCAACGGCTCTATGGTACGCAGGTAAAATCCGATTACAGGTTGCAAACGCGCCTGATGTGTCAGAATATCCAGCATAGTGATGTGTTCCTTGTCGCTGTCCTTCATTTCGGGCAAATACTTCACCAATTGATTGCGAAAGTTGAATCGTTCCCGATCGTACAACAACATAACCGGTGGCAGTGCGCCTGCAATTTTGCTCACCGAAGCAAGATCATAGATATGCCGTGCATCTACTGGCTCGGCCTGATCATCGTACCGGGTTTGTCCGTACTCCTTTTTAAAAAAGACAACCCCGTGACGTGCCGCCAATATCTGGCATCCCGGCATGGTACCCGACGCGATGGCATTTTGCACCATCGTATCAATAGACGCCAACTTGAATGAGTTTATTTGAGCTTCTTCGGGAATTGAATACTTTAACCGCAGGCCACCGGCTGTATGTAAACCGTGACGAAAACGATATACCGAATCAACCGAAACCGGCAATCTGCCTTTTCCGGCAATGGCGCCATAGAGCAGTTGCGCCGTATAATCCCGCGTAAGCGGCGTATCCTGATAACTCACCACAATGGCAGCCATCCTGTCTTTACCGGTAAACGACGACAAAGCATAAGGTGGGGCAAACAGGCAAAGAATCACGTCGGTGGATTCTGCAAGCCGACTCACAAAGGATCTTACATTCGGCAGAATACCATAACTGTTCCCCGCGCTGGAAGTGGTATTGTGAATGCCCACAATAACACGCGAATACTTTTTCAATGTTTCAAACAGAATTTTTTCATTCGGTACTGTTTTATCAAGGAAATAATAATCATTTTCCTCATACAGATTGAGTGTATGCAAAAAACTGTTGGGTTGGGAACTCCCCGCGATGAGAATTGCCGTCTTTTTCCTGTTGAGATATTTCAAAGGCAGAATGCTGTCATTGTTCTGTACCACAGTCAGCGAGGCTTCTACCAGTTGTCGGTTGAGCAGATCGGTTTCAGGCGTGTTAAGATCGGACAGCAGTTTTGCTGTGTCAATCGGACAATAATGATTCAATCCTGTCCATTCTTTGGCGGCCAGTATTCTGCGACACGACATTTCTATCCGTTTCCGGTCTATGCGTCCCTGATCAATGGCTGTTTGAATAGCAACCACAGCTTTCGGAATATCCGGAGACATCAACAGCACGTCAGCGCCGGCTTCGAGCGCTCTCACTTCCAATTCGCCCGATTTAAAATATCCTGATACGCCTTTCATATTCAGTGCATCAGTATAAATCAATCCGTTGAAATGCAATGAATCGCGCAAAATATCGGTTATTACGCGGTGCGAAAGCGAGGCTGCAAGATCAGGCGTATCATCCAGATCGGGAACATGAACATGTGCTGCAAGTACGCCTGTCAGTCTGTTTTGAATCATTTCCCTGTACGGATGCCATTCTAACGAATCAAGACCGGCGTATGAATCAGTTACTACCGGCAACACGTGATGCGAATCAACGGATGTATTGCCATGACCGGGAAAATGTTTGGCCGCCGTAAGAATACGCTGCCGTTGCAGTCCCGACATATACAAAACGCCGCGCCGGGTTACGTCATGGCTGTTTTCACCGAAAGAACGCATACCGATTACCGGATTGGCAGAATTGGTGTTGATATCCACTACCGGAGCGAAATTTACGTGAACCCCCATCCTGCGACACTGTAAACCGATCTCGCTGCTTAACCGGTAAATCATATCCATATTCTCGATAGCGCCTAATGCCATTTGCCTCGGAAACGATACACAACTGTCTAACCGCATACCCAAGCCCCATTCGGCATCCATGGCAATAAGCAGCGGCGTTTGCGAAATTTCCTGATAACGGTTGGCGAGCAACGCCTGACGTTTGGGACCTCCCTGAAAAAAAATCAGTCCGCCAGGATGGTACTTATTAATGAGTGCAGTGACGGCATCTACATGATTTTTCCCAAGATTGGAGTAAGCTGCTGCAAAAAACAACTGTCCGATACGCTGATCAGGTGTGAGGCTGTTGAAAACAGAATCAACCCAGGGTGTATACAGGTTTTCATACGGATCATCTGCTGCGGACGCCAATGGCAATGGCTTACACTTGATGATCCTGTTAAAGGATATCAGTGCAAGAAACACAAATATGAATCCAAAATAAACTTTTCGCATTTTTCAGAAATTTCCGATGCAAAAGTAGATAAAATTTGAGTTTCCCAAGCAGGCGCAATAAAAATTAAGACCGCAGCATATATGTCAATTTGAACTTAATAGTCGTCTATAAATAAAAAATGATTAGTTTTGTGTGATTTTTAGCATGAAGAGCTGTATGAAGGGAGACTTTCACATACGGTTCTGTGGGAACGCAGGGTTGAAATTCCCCGGCGTGACCCGATTGTAGGCAAGCGGACGAGGGCGCGGTGGACAAAGACGTGCGGACACGAACGCAACCCGAAAAAATAGAGTAGAGCGTTGAACTACTCTAAAAATCAACGAGAGAGAAGCGACTCTTAAAAACGGGCAAGACCTGTGAAGCCGTACCAGAAGGGGAAAGTAAATTTTAAACAAAAATAAAAATGTATAAATTGACGACAAACAGAGGATTTTGGTTGGCATTTTTACTGTCAATCGTAACTTTGGGTTTCTATGGCTGGTATTTGATATACGCCTTTGCCAAAGAAACAAACACAGCGTGTGCCGGAGACGGCAAGAAGACAACAGGATTATTTTTATACATCCTGTTTTCCATCCTTACACTCGGTATCTATAGTATCGTTTGGTATTGTATGTGGATAGACCGTTGCAATGCATATCTTGCAAGGAATGGTAAACCGGAAGGATTGCAAGTTTCAACTTACTTGTTGACTTTCTTTCTTTTAGGTTGGCTTACTCTTGGCATTATGTACCTTGTTGTTTATTGCAAACAATTGTATTTGCAAAATGCTGTAAACAGTACTTATAACGAAATAAACAACTTGTAATAGTTGAAAATGTAAAGGTATTGACAAGACAAATGCCAGCCTACAACGT
>Ga0082212_10013609_pt1 | contig 10159 bp, 9 predicted proteins | sample TergutNt197P3_FD_71548 | JGI IMG/M metagenome (GOLD analysis project Ga0082212, IMG submission 71548) | Neocapritermes taracua P3 segment gut microbial communities from Petit-Saut dam, French Guiana - Nt197 P3 | ecosystem: Host-associated > Arthropoda: Insects > Digestive system > Gut ...
GGAATCGCAAAATGACAGAATATCATATTGATCAAACGCTGCATACTTGTCATCAGGATAAAACAAAAATACGCCGGTCGTCATGAAAATCATGAAGACTGCTAAAAACAAAAGCAACCTGTGTTCCTTTCCGCGAGTAGATTTGATGGTTTTCATCTACACAATGGCAAATAAATTTTGAACGCCGATCACATATTTTGAACTTTTGGTGATCCTGAACGGGATGTTTTGGGATATGGCGTCCGCAACTGGCTCGTCTTTCGGATCGTATTTCATTTCCATGATCAAATCACTGTGAAGCTGATAATCGACCGTAAAATAATTTTTACCGGCATGTATCCTGAAAAAAGACAAATCCCTGTCTAATGTTATTCTGCATTTACCGTCATCTGAGATGAAATATTCGCGAACATATCTGTTCAGCAATGTCGGATAATTAGTGAGCAAATCGTTTTCGACCGGTATGGGCAGGCGATTGTCCCTGATTTCGTTTCTCATTTGCTCAAACTCAAACCCATCGCCGGTAAATATATCGGTAAGCGGATAGGATTTTTTATCGCCCAGCAATCCGTTTTTCAACTTGTACTCCAGCGTCAGTTTCTTTTGATGCGTAAAAGTTTCATCATACCAGCGAATCCGGATTTTTTTCCTGAACTGGCTTCCGTTTACATTATCGTAAAAAAAATCAAACCCGGGCGTATCAAAATATATATTGTTGATCATCCGCGGATAAAAAGCCTTCCGAAACGATGCAGGATGGTTCAGTATCATTGACCTGACTGAATCGTAATTCTCTCCGGCGAGATAATATTTTCGTTCGTAACGATACATGTATCAAGTGTTAATAATCTTTGGATGTGTCCATGAAAGTAATTTTCATGTTTTCATCCAATTTCGTCAATTCTTCTCTCATTTTTTCAAAATGTTTCCATTCGTCGAAATCAATGAAAAAAGAAACTTCCAGACGTCCCTGAGCTTCGTCTGTGCGTTTCAACTTTACCGTATTGCTGTTGGCTGCGAGTATGTCTATGATTTGACTTAAACTCGCCGATTTATTTTCACACACGATCAAAACGTATGAGGTCATGCCGGTAGCGGCAGTTTCTTTTGCCGTAAATAACCTGCTTTTGCTGAGCATGATACAGAAAACAATCGAGAAAAAAGCCAGCAGAGTAACAAGAAGCTGATTCGCACCGCAACCCAAACCTACGCCAATATTAAGAAACAGGTAGGTCAATTCCTCAGGTTCCTTGATGGCAGCACGAAAGCGAACTATTGACAATGCTCCGACCAGCCCCAGCGAAAGTGCAAGAGACGACTTCACCACCATGATGATGAACATGGTAGTGGTTGCCAGAACAATAAAATTTCTGGCAAATGCTTTCCTGTTCGACAGGCTGTTACCATATTTCACATAAACTCTGCTGAGTATCAGCGACAAAATTGCGCATGTGAACAGGGCAAACAGGAAATTGAAACATTCCCAAAGACCAAAATTAGCCGTATGGTCAGAGAAGAAATACTTCAATCCAAATGTAATTTTTTCTATATCCATGTGATTAAAATAAAGGTTAAAAAATTATAGAAAAGGTTATTAAATTCGTTTTTTAACATAATACATGATCACTATTCTTGTTTTTCTGAGAAAAAATGGGATTTGAAATGAAAAGACGTCCTTGATCTTCCCTGAAAAAGTAAATCGCAATATTTTCATGAAGTCTTTAATAAGATGCTCGGAAGTTTTCAATTCAATAAAACGAAGGTTGATATCATGTGCGAAATATCTTTTTCTGATTGACTTGCTTTTATTTCCGAAGTGTAAAAACAATTCACGAAAAAAAACAACAGTTTCATATACACGCTGTTCGTATGTTTTTCCTCCCCAGATACCTCCCTGATGCAAGCGGTAAACCCCAAAGTAATCGGGAAAAACAAATCCTTTTCCCTGTTCCAATAGAAGAGCGAAATATGTATCATCTTTAGCCTCTTCGAATTGATTGTATTTCTCGACACTGAAACTTTCTCTTCGGAAACAGACGGTCAGCCACTGAAATAAATACGGATCCATAAAATTGTCCAGACTGACTGTTCTTCCTTTTGGATATTTCGTCATTGGAATCATCCAGTCAGGTTCGCCTAACACTGTATCTCCCGCTACGAGCGTCCAGAACCTTCCGGCACAAATACTGTAATCAGGGTGTGTTTCCAAAAAATCTACCTGTTTTTGCAATTTCAGAGGATCTGTCCAATAATCGTCTCCTTCGCAAGAGGCTATGTATTTTCCCTGCGCTCTGGGTATCAGGAATGTTGTTTCCGGATCTATCCCCTTTGAAAACTGATTCTCAGTTTGATAAATTGGTTTGATGACGTCCGGATAACGGGTTTCGTATTCACGGATAATATTTGCCGTATCATCCGTTGAAGCATCATCATGAATCAATACCTCAAAAGAAAAAGATGTTTTTTGTTTCAAAATTCCATCAAGACATTGACGGATAAATGGCGCATGATTATATGCTATTGTGATGATACTGACAAAGGGTGTGTTCATAAATTTGCTTCTAATGATTTGGATTGATTATTTTTTCCTGAATAATTTACCCGCAAACTGTAATACGATTTGTTTTATTTCCAGATAATCGGATTGACGCATCAGTTCGTATATCCCGACGGTTAATAACGCTCCGGCGCCAACTTGCAGGATAATGGTAATCCAATTGCTCCACTCTAAAAATGTGATGCACCAGACAAGTCCCGATACGCAAATGGAAACCAAAAAGAACGGCAAAATATCCTTAATTTGCTCTTTTGTGGAATAATGAATCAAATCGCCTGAATAATAACTGTTTAACAAATAACAGATGAAATCAGCAATGATATTGGCAACCAGCAATGCAATAATTCCGTAGTAAATGCCGAAGAAAATGATCGGAATGAACAGCAGTTTTTTGATGATCTCCAATTTGAGAAATATATCCGACCGTCCTTTCACCGTAATGACATTCAGGTTTATAGCGTGTAACGGATACAACATGCTCGCTAAACATAACAGTTGCAGATAAGGGACGCAGGGTAACCATTCTTCCCTGATTAAAATCAAAATCATTGGTTTGGCAACAGCCGCCAATCCCAACATACATGCAAAAGAGATAAGCATCGTGCTTTTAATTATTTTTCGGTATCCCTGTCTCAATTTTTCCGGATCGTTCTGAATGGTCGATAATACAGGATAAGTTACCCGTTGAATGTTCTTGGTCAAAGTTGAAGAAAAAGGTTCAGAAAATTGAGAGGCTCGCGTATAATGTCCCAATGTGGTAGTTGTGAAATATTTTCCAATGATAGGGTAATATATGTAACTAAATGTCGTATCTATCAACCCTGACAAAGCCAATTTGTATCCGAAGTTGAACATTTCCTTGAAACTTTTGACTGAAAAGACCATCTTTGGTCGCCATCTATTGAAAATCCAAAGTAATGAGGTTGTAAACGATTGTGCCAAAACTGTTTTCCAAACCAAACTCCATACGCCAAAACCTTTATATGCCATAACTATAGATATAATTCCTGCAAGTATTTCCGAACTTACTGTTATTTTTGCTTTGGTTTTAAAATCAATGCGTTTGAACAGAAGCGTAATTTGCACGACTCCAAGCGCATTAATAATCAGAGAAATACCGGCAACCCGTAAAATAAGTTCAAAACCGGGTACCTCAAAAAATGATTCAGCAAGCGGCGCTATCAACACCAGCAAAAGGTACAATATGATGGCAATCGTCAGATTAAAATAAAATACAGTGCTGTAATCTGTCGGCGTACAATCTTTTTTCCGGATTAAAGCCGCACTGAAACCGCTGTCAATAAACGAATTTGAGATAGCAACGAAAAAGAGGATGTAAGCAGTAATACCAAATTCATCGGGTGAAAGCAAACGCGCTAATATGATCCCGACAGTGAAAGTTACGGCTTTAGTAACAAAATTGTCGATAAAACTCCAACTCAATCCTTTTATGGTTTTTTCTTTTAAAGACATGAAAAAAATTTGATTTTATGAAAAAAAGAAATTATCTTTGCAACGCTAAAAAGCGTCATTTTTTTTGGTTCCCTTAGCTCAATTGGTTAGAGCACCCGACTCTTAATCGGGGGGTTGTCGGTTCGAATCCCACAGGGACCACGATAGCGGTTATTTCACAGGTAACCGCTTTTTTTATGCTCCTACAATAACTCATACTGATTCAATATGTTGTTGTTTATTTCATCTACCGGATTGAACATCAATACATCCAATATGGACAGATTGGGGGCAAACTGATTGTTATACTGCTTATATTCTATCGGTTGCATTTTCAGAAATAACAAATCAATGCCAACCTTCTTAAACGTTTCTTTATCGTATAAATCCATTCCGCCAATTGCGTTGATATATACCTTTGCTCCGTAAAGCTGGCAATTAGCAATTAATCTTTCCTGCAATTTCAGTGTATTTTCGCATTCATGATCGCTATTATAGAAAAATTCAGTATTAATGCGGAGATAATCGGCAATTTTAATGATGCTGTTACCCACATATCTTCCAAGGTTCTTATCCTCGTACCGAATAATATCTTCAACCATTGGAAAAACGTGATTGAAATAGGGCGCTTTTCTGTAATTAACCTTTATGGTTTTTAAAAATTTAGATTGATTTTCTGCTACATAAATCTCGTTGATTCTTTTATTCTGGCTGGCTTTGATGAGAGACAAGTGGAACATAAAGGGTTTACCATTCAATAAGATGTAATTCCGGTTGATATATCCCTGTTTGATATAATTCATATCATCAGCTATCACATATTTGTCAACGGATTTAATTAACTGAAAATACCCGATGTACGGCAAAAAATAGGGTTGCATGATTCCTAATTTCATAGTCGTACTATTTTGATGATTTTATTCACTTGTTCTTCAGTCAATTCATGGTGCATCGGCAGGCAAATTACTTGTGATGCCACCTTGGTTGCAACAGGAAGATTTTCAGGCTGTGCCGACGGCAATCCTCTGTATGCAGGGAAATTACTGATTAACGGATAGAAGTAACGCCGACCGTATATATTGTGCCGCTGCATCTTTTCATAAAGTCTGTCGCGCGACATACCGTATTCCTTTTCATCTACCAATATCGGGAAATAAGCGTAATTGTGCTGTATATCCGGTAATTCGGGCAAATAACTGATTCCCTGAATGCAGGATAAACCTTCACGGTAGATTTTGGCAACTTTTTTACGTTTTTCGATAGCTTCATCAACAATTTTGAGCGAGAGCAATCCGAAAGCGGCTTGTACTTCATTCAATTTGGCATTGATACCCGGAGCGACAACGGTGGTTTCGTCGGCAAAACCAAAATTTTTGAGAAAATCGATCCGTTGTTTCATCTTTTCGTCATGGCAAACGATAGCGCCTCCTTCGACAGTAGAATAAACTTTGGTGGCATGGAAACTAAGAACGGACAAATCGCCGAAGTCCAGTAATGAAGCGCCGTTTTGTTTAACGCCGAATGCATGTGCCGCATCATAAATTACACGTAAGCCGTAAATGTCGGCTATTCGTTCTATCTCCCTCACATTGCAGGGATTACCATATACATGCACAGGCATAATGGCGGAGGTGGCAGGAGTAATGGCAACTTCTATCCGTTTGGGGTCAATATTGAACGTTTTCGGCTCAATGTCAACAAACACAGGTTTGATATTGTTCCACCATAATGAATGGGTGGTGGCGACAAAACTATAAGGCGTAGTGATTACCTCGCCCGAAACGCGCAAAGCCTGCAAAGCGGTAATCAACGCCAATGTACCGTTCGAAAACAGACTCAAATGATTGACACCCAAATATTCGCATAGAGATTTTTCCAATTCATGGTGGTACTCGCCATTGTTGGTCAACCATTTGTTGCGCCATATATCTTCCAAATATGGAGTAAAATCTTTCAAATCAGGAAGTAACGGAGATGTTACTAATATTTTTTCTTGATTGTTCATTGTTTTTTATTATAATTCAATCAGATAATCATTTGGGTTAATAGTAAGCATTGTATTTATTTGACTTGGCTTCGGCTACTGAGCCATTTAAAATAAGACGCATGTTTTTGAATTTCCCTCCGTTGAATAGATCCTTAATTTCGAGAAGTTTTTGCCAGTCGGTAAATTTTTCGCGAACCACAAATACGGAAATATCAGCAAGCTGGGCAATTATAGTCGCATCCGCTATCGGACCTACTGGAGGACTGTCAATAAATACATAGTCGTATGTCTCTTTCAATTTTTCAATAAGCGTAGCCAAGTTGTCGCTCATCAACAATTCTGCGGGATCCGGCGGCATAGCTCCTACTGGTATGACGTCAAAACCCTTAGAGAAATAATCTTTTTGTATAATGTTATTTGTATCTTGTTCAGCTTTGCTCAGCAGGTTGGCTATGCCCAGCTTGGGGTTGCCAATAAGATTGCTAAGCGTTAATCTTCTTAAATCCATGTCTAAAAGCACTATCTTTTTACCGGCAACAGCAAAACTCATTGCTAAATTTAAAGTTGTAAAAGTTTTTCCTGCGCCTGATTCCATGGATGTAACTTGAATAACTTTCATACCTTTTGAGCAAACAAACCCCAGATTGGTGCGGAGGATACGGAATGATTCATTGATCGCTCCTCTTCCGTTATCCTGTACCATAAGTTTCCCTTTTTCAGCTTTGTTTTTTGTTTCTGGGATAACTCCCAAAAGTGGAACAGGCACAACGGCAAGGTCATTTTTGTCGCGAATGGTCATGTTTATTGTTTCGAGTCCCCATATTATAGCTCCCGGAACTGCTAATCCTACAAATAAAGCTATCAATAATACTTGAAATTTTTTCGGTTTAACAGGATATGGGTTACCAAAAGGCTGACTGATAACCCGCAAATTTGTTGCAGTTACATTAAGCGCCATTTCTTTCTCTTCGCGTTGTTGCAGTAAATAGAGATAAAGGGTTTCTTTAATTTTTTGTTCACGTTCAATAGTCATCAAATATCTTTCCTGATTGGGATTGGATGCAATATTACTGGTTACTTTTGCTTCTTGTGTCCGGAGCCCTGACAATTCTAATTTAAGCGTTTCCAATAAATTATCAACTGTTTGGATTATTGTTTGTCGCAAAGAGTTCAATGCATTGTTCCTTTCAATGATAACCGGATTTTGCGCGCTGCTGTTGGCAATCAATCTGTTTCTTTCTGCAAGCAAAGTATTGTAATTGCTTATTGCCGATTCAAGCGACGGATGATTTACTACGGAAACGTTGGTTGGCAATGGTTCGGAGATTTTGGTATTATCGGTCAGGTATTCCCGTATGTAATTTACAATACTTATTTTATTATTGACTTCCAGTATTTTTCCCGAATATTGCATAGATTCTTGCATTTGCATAGACGCTACATTACGCACAACTAAGTTTCTGCTGCTGAATTGTGCCGACCTGCTGTCTATTTCAGTCAGTTCCTCCTCAACGATCGGAATTCGTTCATTAAGAAACGCTAAAGTAGTAATAGTTGATCTGTTTTTTTCAGTCAACCAATTTTCGTTATAAACGCTTATCACTGTATTTAAAATGTCTTCAGCTCTTTGAATGGATTCATCTTCTATACTCAAAGCAATAACCGTATTCAGTTTACTCGAAAGATAAACATCCAATTTTGCAAACCTTCTGGCAGCAGTTTTTACATCACTTTTTGATACTTCAATGGGCGCATAATGCCTATTTGACGAATAATACAGAGACGGAGAAATCATTATAATTCCAATGGGAGTTACGGTTTCTCTATTTAACCGCGTCATGATGCTTTGTTTTGTCTTATCTTTATCAAACTTTGATAAAACTATCACGCTGTCAGGCAACAATTCCGCCTGAAAAGAAAAGGATTCCGATTCATGAGAATTTGGGAATACGGCAATAATTGGCGATTGAGTATATAAGTCCACTTTCCTCAATCCGTCTTTTGTAACATATCCGATGTTCAATTTTAAACGCCTCACTGTTTCTTGCATTAATTGCTGTGACTGGAATGCCTCAATTTCGTTATTTACGTTGGTTTGAGATCTATAATATGGATTACGATTGCCAAAAGCCGCCGTTATATCTTGATTGTCTTCCTCATGTATCAGCACAGTAGCAGTTCGTTTAAATTGCCTTGTGGTCGATTTCACATGCAGGACGGCAAACCCACAACACAACATTACAGATAGCACAAACCATGGCCAATACTTTAAATAATTCTCCAGTAGATGAACTAACTGAAAATCTTCGTTTCTTGAAGTAATTTGATTTTCCATATCCATTTTTATTTTGTTAGTATAATAATCATTGAAGCTATTGACGTTAAAAGTGACGTCAACGAAATCCATACATTCAGAGTCTTGTTTTCATTGATCCTTGATCGTGCAGTTGCAGTATTATTAGGCTCGACATATACCACATCATTTTGTTGCAGGTAATAAGCAGGAGACGTCAGCAAATCTTCAGTGCGTAAATCTATACGATAGAAAATAACCCTGCCGTCTCTTTCGCGGCGGACAAGCACATTATCGCGTCTGCCATATATGGTCAGATCGCCGGCTCTGCCAATCGCTTCTAGTATCGTAATCCTGTCGTCTGTTAGGTTAAATGTTCCGGGACTACGAACTTCGCCTAAAACAGTAATTTTAAAATTCATGAATTCAACAGTAACAATAGCATCCATAATTATACCCTCTTGAATAATTCTTTGTTTAATCATATCGGATACTTGTTCGCGCGTCAATCCTGCCACTTTTAGTTTTCCTAATATAGGGAAATCTATTTCCCCTTCTACGGATACATGGTAACCAAGTCGTTGCGCATAACCGTAACTTGATACAGGGCTTCCCGAATAATATTGCTGCATAGTAAGGTTCAACCCCACAGCTAATTCAGGAGTTCTACTGGAAATGGATATTGTCAGTATGTCTTTAGGTTGGATGACAATACTCGTATGAACAACAGTCCCTTTGCTTACGCCATTAGTAACATCCTGCATATAGACCACTTTTTTCGATGTGCCGCACGAAGCTAAAACGCAACATAACAAGATTATAAGTTTGCGACTCTTTTTAACCATTACTTTCATTTTTAACATATTTATTTTATTTGTAATATTTATCTCTAAAAACCTTTGGGCTTATTCACAGCTTCGCTGCCGTCAATCCCATTAGAGAATGAGACTGATATGTTTTGTTTAGCAAACAGACGATTTCGAAACACGCTTCTTATTATTGAAAACAAGCAGAATAATCGACCTTCACTATTTTGTCGCACAAATATAATTTATGAAAATAATATAACACAAACAATTTGACGAAAGTTTTTTTTTCTTTGATTAATGTTACATAATTGTAATACTAAAGGAATCTATCAGGAAACACAAAAGCATATCCTTGTTTTTTTGCAAAGTCGATAAATAAATCGAGTATCTCTAACGACAGTGAGCCGCTAACGTCATGCAATGCAATTATTGAACCCTGTCTTAACTTTTTCTTCATAACGTCTAAAACACCGACAGACGAGAAACTTCTATCAAAATCGTAAGGCATAATATCCCAAAAAATAATTTTGTATTTTTTCTTCAACCGGCAATATTGCCTTAAACTCAATCGTCCATAAGGAGGTCTGAACCATTGCGACGATGTAAAACGCTCAGCTTTTTCAACGTTGTCAATATATTTATCGCATGAAGACTTCCATCCGTCAATATGAAAAAATCCATGATTACCCACGAGATGTCCATCATCAATTGTTTGTTTAACAATATCCTGATAACGTTTAGCCTTGTTGCCCGAAAAGAAAAACATGGCTTTAATGTTATTCCGTTTCAGCAAAGCGAGCAAAACTGAAGTCGCTTCAGGATCGGGACCATCGTCGAATGTGAGACAAACAGTCTTTTCTTCAGTCTTTAGTCTGAAAATAGCGTCGGGATATATCCATTTTGCCGCAAAAAAAGGTCTGAAAAACCTCATTATCTATAAAGCCTGCTGTAATAATTATTCATTTCGGGTTCAATTATAGCCGTAAGCGAATCAAGATTAAGCCTTACCGACATGTGGTAAATATCAAGAAGCGCCTGCATGTTGATACCCATAGGATAAT
>Ga0082212_10013610_pt1 | contig 10159 bp, 9 predicted proteins | sample TergutNt197P3_FD_71548 | JGI IMG/M metagenome (GOLD analysis project Ga0082212, IMG submission 71548) | Neocapritermes taracua P3 segment gut microbial communities from Petit-Saut dam, French Guiana - Nt197 P3 | ecosystem: Host-associated > Arthropoda: Insects > Digestive system > Gut ...
ATGAAACGACGGCAATGTTTCCCGTGCTTCGACCAATCCTGCCGCCACCAGTTGCGGCACGGCAAACGTGCGGATTTGCCAATTCGATTCCGACACATCAACGTAACACACCGCCGAATTCGTCGTGCCGAGATCAATGCCGACGACGTAACGTGCCGCAGTGAGATTATCCGTTGCGTGTTCCGATTCAGGGGAATTTTTTGCCGTCCCGGGTGTTGTCATGCCGCGTTACTTCCTCAATTCCAGCAGAGCCAGTTGTGCAAACTCGGCCGGCCAATCGTCGGTTTCGTGATAAGCGTCCTTCTTGCGTTGCAGGCGCATTTGCTCGTCGGCCAGAAACGCGAAGAAGTTTTCGTCCCAATCATCGGTGGCAGTAAACGCCGGTTGCGGTGACGTTGCCGAGCGTCGGGGCGGTCAGTTTGATTGTGTTCTGCATCTCTGTGGCACGCACAACGATTATATTTTGACCGGTTGACGCAAATTAGCTTCGGAAAGTTCGGACGAAGCGATCTTGATGACGTTGCTAGTCGCGAAATATTTCAGGACAAGTAGATGAGAATATAGTATAATTATTTCGATGGCAAACCACAAGAGGGGAAATTTTTAATATTGCGTCATTTTCATCAATGCCCACAACGAAAAACCGACAGTATATGGCGGCGGTCACGTGTTTCTTCTGCCGCGGCGCAAGTGACCGCCCTACCACCTTTCTTTCCGCGTTTAAGACGCGGGGCTAAACGCGAACCGCTTACTTGATTCGCGGCTCTGATTCCGATCGCCGCAGTTTCATGCAAATCAATACGGGACATACCGCTCGTAGGAATAATCAATCTTGCGTGTTTCGCCCGGTTTGAGCGTCAATTCCCACTTCAATTCATGCGTGCGATTGACATTCTGCGAGACGCGTTCGACGAGTATCTTGACTTCCGGGGCAAGGGCGGATGGAACAAAGTTTTCCCCCAGAATTTGTCGCGTGACAACAATTTTCATTTCTTCCGAACGTATGTTCTTCACGGTCAGCGTGGCGTCAATCGCCTGTTTGCGATAAGTCGTTCCGGAAGAGCCGAACCGGTAAAGCGTCGGACGTTTCTCGGTATTCGGAACAGTCGCGCCGGAAGGATTCGTGACTTCCCAGGGTTCAATTTTTTCGCCGCGTTCTTCTTCATCGGAAATGACCTGAACGCTCATCGCCCGCGTGACCGGCACGGTCAGTTCCGCACCGGAAGCCGTCCAAAACGAACTGTTTTGTCCGAGAAAACGCCCGTTTGCCGATACCGCAGCCGGTGCCGTCGTCATCGGGAAGTCAAACGGATTGTTGAAACGCAGGACTTCCCACACTTCGGAAACCTCGCCTTTTTTGAATGGGATGTCCTGCGCCTGTAGATTGCCGCGTCCTCCTTGTTCGACATTCGCATAGACCGGAATTTTGCATTCCATAAATCGCTCATATTCCGCCGAATTTTTCGCTACGGACAGCGAAAGTCGGGCGTCACGTTCGAGGGTTTTCCGCCCGATGGGGTGATAATACGTGTCCGGCCCTTCGTTGGCACTCAACTGCTGTGCATTGACCTCCGGCATCATCGGCATGGCGGCATTGGTCATGATGGCCTGCTGTGCCATGATGGGCGAACCGCTTCGTGACCGACCGACATTGGCCAGTTGATTGAAGAACGAGAGCAAGGTCGTGTTCGGCGTCATCAGCGACAGCGTGTTTTCAAACTCAATGCGGGGAAACCCGCTGATGAGGGAGATTTCCGCGTCCGCAAGCGACGCCCATTCGTTGGCAATCACGGCGTTTTGTTCGATGGTCAGCGTTTTGGGGTCGGTCATATCGATGCGGTAACTCGGCGACCAGGTCATGCCTTTGGTCAGATAAAACAGCGAAATGCTCCCGCCGGAAGTTGCCGCATCGTTCGCACCGACGTCAAATATCATGACCGGTACGGTTTTCTTGGGAAAAACCGATTCATCCGAGGTTCTGATACTTGCAATCTGCGACAAGTCAACAAAGTGCGTTGCCCTGTCTTCCGAGTGAATGATCACAAACGGACGCGGCACACCCGCAATGGCAGGCGTTGGCACGTAATAATTCCGTGGTAGTGCATCCGCCGGATTGGCCAGCAAGCTGTTGACGCCTTCGGTTTTCGGGAGATCGAAGCCGGTGTAAGTCAAATACCCTTCAATCGGCAGCTCCTGGGCGTCATTCGTGCGAACTTGCACTTTTTTCCCTTGAAGTTGCTTCCAGTATTCCTCCCCGGTTGTTTCGGCGAGGGAACTTTCGACCGTCCGCGTGGTCACGGTGGTTTCGACAGGAAAATCGCTTTCGAGAAAGAGCGTTCCCAAAACGGCCTGCGGAACGCGTTCCAAAAGATAACGCCCCTCGCCTTCAATGGGAATGGTTTCCTTGACAACGACGAGCCCGTTTTTGAACAAGGCGACGGACTCGACGCGACCGGTGACAGGGATTTCATAAGCGGCAACTTCGGCAAACGCCAAAGAAGCTCCGATCGCAATAATGGCGAAAAATAGTGTTAATGGTTTTTTCATGATTGTTCCTTTTTGATTGTGTGGTTGTAAAAAACATGGTGGCGACTACGCCGTGACCGGTGCAATGTACTACAACAAGTCCAGGAAATCATTCAGCTCAATTCCTGCCTGGACCAAGATGCTTTTCAACGTTCCCCTTGCCACTTCACGGTGCATGGGAATGATTACCGTGCGTTGGCCGTCGGAAAACTTGGCATGGCTGCCGCGTTGTGTTTGAAATTCAAAGCCCCTCTTGGCAAGTGCCGAAATGATCTCTTTCGGAGCAAGTAACGGATATTTATCCCCCATTAGAGAGTCACCTCCACCGTGGTGACAAATACCGGTGAACGTTCCGGCAACTCGTGATCATCTTCGTAGTACAGTATCAAAGCCTCTTTCAGATTCCGCACCGCTTCGTCAATCGTCGTTCCTTGTGATGCGACATGATTTTCCGGACAACTGGCCACATACCAGTTCTCTTCGCGTTGGATGATGACGGTAAATGTCGTGTTCATGATCGCCCTCCCAAGTATGGTACAAAGTAATAGTTACAACCATCAATATAGGCCATCAAGCCGCTTTCTGCAAGTGCTTTGCCGCAACAAAAGAAATGACGGTACAAATAAAAACAATGACGGCATATTACTTTCCGGCGCAAGTTTGTACCCTCCCATTGCTGCATCACGGCATCATTTTCGCTTTTCCATTATCCTCTTTTTCAAATCTTTGGCAGAAATTCTATAACCATCATCCTCTTCCTTTGCCTTGTCATAGACACGGACATCGTCAATATCTTCCAGCATCGCCAGGATTTTCGTCCATATTTTTTTGGAGATAACGACTGCTTTCTCTTTTCCGATTTCAATTTCTTGTGTTGGGATGTTCATTTTCTTTTTCCTATGAGTAAACACTGCCGCGAAAACCGGCGTCTATGACGCTGATAAGCAGTTGATCGTCGATAACGTCATAAATCACCCGGATATTTCCGATTCGTAACCGATAACCGTCTCTGCCTTTGAGTTTTTTGACATTGTTATGATCGGCATAAGGGGCGGTAGCGAGGGCGTCTATCTTTTCGATAATTCTAAGAGCGGTTTTTTTACTCTGGCTTTCGATGAAATTTTGGGCTTTTTTGCCGTATTCAATGCTGTACACGATTTATGCATTCCCGTTCCTATTTTCTATATTTCCTGTTTCTATTGTATATTACGTGTCATAAAATATCAATCCCTATAAACAAAAATGACGGTATCACGTCACCTCGCCGTCATTCCACTGCGTTTCATTCCGGCTGTTGTTCGTTGTGTTACAAAAGTTCGTTGTGTTACAAAAGCCGGAATGGAGCGCAGCGCAATGACGGCATATTATTTTCCGGCACAAGCTTATATCCTCCCATTGCTGCTGTAACAACGGCAGCAAGGCCAGCAACAATTGTAACCAATGCTCCAAATGGGCCTTGTAAAAGCTGCATTATCTTACAGAGTTGTTTTTTGATGATACCTTCGGCGGTCCCGCTACCTTCCCCGTCAAGTTCTCCCGCCGCCGCCATGGCAGACATACTTATACCGATCGTCAAGATCATACAACCTAAAATAAATAAGCATAACTCCGAACGCCCAGCAATTATACAGTTATATTTCCAAAACAGATACAAACATATTTTTCGGTATAATTTATTAATCATAATAACACCACAATCAAAGATAACACCAATGCGGCATACATTTCCAAACACAGCGTTACCAATTAGTTAATTATTTTTAAACGGATTCTTCAGCTCACCTGCACTTTCATAAGCTGCATCCAACTCACTTTTTCTCTCTCGCTTTACTTTACTATCTGCCATTCTAATAAACTCGTTGGCTTCATTAAATTTCTTATGGTCATCGGAAGTAATGGAGAGAAAATTTGCATCACTCTTCACCCACCCCATCGCCCGCTTTACCAACCCCTCATTCGCATTACCATTCCCCACCACACCAGCAAACTTACTGGAAGGGTTCTTCTCCGCAAGTACAGTTGCTATCAACTTAAAATCGATGCTATTATCATAAACATAATTCGGTTCGTCAAGAGTTTTTCTTCCCCTCTGTAGTGCCAATCGCATTACTTTTAATGCCGCATCGGCGTCAGCAGAATTTTTATCTCCAATTTCCGAGTATGCCCTTGCAGCCAGAACTGCAGAAATCACGTAATCGTTGGTTATATCCAACCCTTGCAGTTTTGAAGCCAGCCCTGCACCATCTTTGCTTGGCAACACACCTGTCACAAAATATTTCCCCATGCCTTGCAAAGCATCATAAGCGATGCTCCCTTTCTTCAGTTCAATCTCGAATGTTTGTTCGCTTGTTAATGCGTTGACCGACTTCGGCTTGTGGTGATAGAAAAAGTCGAAGCCGCCATTCGCATTCTCTTGCACTGTGATCCCGTTATCCTGCATGAATTTCAGCCCGGCGTCTTTTTTCGTCAGGTCACTCCCCTGAAGTGCCGCGAGCGTTTCCCTGTCAAAGATCGACTTGACACCCGTGGGAAGGGGATACTTGTCGTGAGGCACAAGGCGTTGTTTCCCCGACGCGGTGAGCCGAATCACCCACCCCGCAACCGTTGACTCTTTCGTGATTTCGCCGTTTTTGATCTTCTCCTCAAAAAAGGCGGCAACCGCTTCCGGGCCTTGCTTCATTGCGGCATCGTAGTCGCTGTTAAACTTATTGATGGCTTCGATTCTATCCCTTTCTCGATCGCTTTCGTCTCTTACCATTCCACCGAATTTTTCATTAAGAGGCACGTCAATTAACTCATGTTCGAGATTCATTCTGTCATTATCCGTCCGGCATTCGCTCAATAAAAGAATAAAATTTTCCTTCATCAGGTTGTTTTCGCTGATCATGGATACGACGCTGTTTCGGATTTTTAGTTTTGCATCTGTCTCTTTCATATCAACGTTCTTGAGTTCGGCGTCGATTTGGTACCGTATCATGGTATCCAGGTATTTCCTCGCTTCGTCGATTTCCGCCCGATCCACCAGCAGCGGCGGCAGAACCGCGCCACGTGGTACGAGTACGAAATCGGTGAGGTTTCCGAGCATGTAAGGCGTTTGTTTGTGGTTGGCACCGGCGGCAATCTCTTGCGTTTTTTTGGTCGCGTAGGCGACCAGACCAAGCAGCGTGACATCGCCGTCACTGTTCTTTGCTTCACGAAAACTCTCCAGAAGTGCGTAGGTGAAGATTCCGTGTTTGTACAGTCCCGATTCGATACTGGTTTCACCTTTGGCGCAACTTTGCAAGAGCATCACCCCTTCCGCCGGACTGACCAGCGGCTGCATGGGTTGAAATCCCGGAGGAAGTTTCATCGTCGGACGGCAGGCGTCAACGATCATCAGCTTATTCGTTGCCTTGCAACCCCCGAAATTTTTTACGATGTCATTGATGGAGACCAAGTCTTTTTGCGTCCTTGTGTCCATTGGACAAAAACACGCCTCTCCATTTTCCTCCGTCCCGTGACCGGACATGACAATAATCACCGTGTCGCCCGGCTTGGCTTTCGCGAGAACCGTTTTGATGACAAACTCAATGGTGCTTTTGATCGGCAGTGTCGGCACGGGACTGCCGCTGGTCAGACAATAGACGTTTTCCTGCCGGTAACCGATAAGGAGCAAGACATCCCGCAAGGCTTCGACATCCTGGACTGCAAAATTCAGATTCCCGTCATCGACGTATTCATTGACCCCGACCAGAATTGCGTAACGCTCCGCGTTCACCACCCCAGCCAGACCGAAAACGGTTGCAAAAATCACCAGAAATTTCATGAAAGTCATTTTTTTCATTGTTGTACCTGAATCCTCATTTTTGAAAAACGTAGCATCTGAAATTTGTTACGTATGCCATGTACCTGATATTATAATGACGATTGATGATCGTCAATGGTTTTAAACCCTTTTGAAATATTTTCGCCGATTGGGAAATATGTGAAAAGACAGGCGGCCACCGTAAACATAAAACCCCAACGGGACGTGACAATCTTCATATGCCGCAGCCCGTTGGGGTTCAATCAAAGATCATTCATGCGTAACTCAAGTACCGGAACCCAAGTTCATTTGGTTTGGTTTTGTTCCCTGATTATCGATTGCAGGCGGAATATCTGCCGGATCGTTCGATGTGTTGCCGTTCGTCACGCCACCATAACCCGGCGATGAAATTGTTGCAGGCGTTGTGATCGGTTCGGGGTATATCGGGTTGCCGAAATCGTCGAGCGGAATGCGTTTTTGCACAATATAGGGTTTTTGCACAGTTTCGGTAATTTTTTCAATTCGCGGAACCTTGACGGTGTAATGTTCGGCCCGCTCTTCGGCGATCGTTTTGTAGGTTGTGACAGGAATTTCGCGGGCAACTTCCTGGGTTTCCATCCGGTAAACCTGCACGGGCGTCGTTTGCTGAACCCGTTCGACAACCTGACGGTATCTCGTTTCCGGGATTTCTCTTACGCGTTCTTCCTGAACCATGCGCATGACCTGGTACGGCTCTTTTTTGAGTATCCGCTCCTCCTGATAGGTCAGACGGGTGGTCGGTACCTGCTCGACGACCGTTTCCGGCACAAGTGTCGTGACTGGCGTTATTTGTGGCACGATATTCGGCTGATAAACGCTCTCCTGACGCAGTTTGTCTTCTCCCCGCATGGGCGTCCAGTACAACCCCGGCATTTGCCAGCTTGACGCCCCCGTCGTCGGGTTGACGTAGGTTCCGCCACTCTGCCACGCCAGACGGTGGTAAGTTCTGCCCGGCTCAACCACCGTATGATTTACGTACTGTCCGTGATCGACCATTTCCGTCTTGTAAAACGTGACCGGGCGATTGACGATGTAACGTTTTTCCTGCATATAGGTTTCCTCGACCGGGCGGCGAACCGTATGCCAAACATCCCGTTCGGCGGTTTCCCAAACCGGGCGGCTGACGGTGTAACGTTCTTGCCGCACAGAAGTTTCCGGCATGGTTCGGACAACATCATAACTTGTGTCACGATATTCCGTCGTCCAAGTCGGCTTGAGGACTTTGTAAATTTCCTGTTTGATTGTTGTTTCGGGAACTTGCCGATAAACGGTATAACGTCGTTCGCGAATTTCGTCGTCCCAAACCTGTCGCAACCGGGTTTGCTGCTCATCCCGATAAACGTTTTCATTTTCAATCTTATAAGTATTTGTTGGCACAGTCGTTGCGGGATACGCCGCCGTGTAAGTCAGCGAACTTGGTGGCACAACGCTCGCCGTATCAAGGATGGAACGCTGCATGAACGTTGTTGTTCCAATGTTGTCTTCACAACAAACTTGTGCAAAAACCGCATTGAAGTTTATACAAAAAACAGTAACCACACTAAAAAATACGTGTTTAGTTGACATATTCAAAGATGTTTTGGTCATTTTCGCCTCCCTGTTCATTGCGGAACAATGGTTTTGCTGTCATAAACATTGCATTCCCTATAACTATGATAATCAAACTCGTTTGACAATCAAGAATATAAGGTCACTTATTTTATCTTTTTTGTGTATTTTGCTTAAAGTTTGCACAAAATCTATAGACACTGCGCACAATAGTAGCTTTTGGAAATCCACCAAAATCAAAAAAATGGAAATAAGCAAATATTTTTTCACGACGTGACCGCTGTCCAGTCAGCTCTATTCTCGAAAATACCTGCGAACTTGGACGGTGCCGGGTTCGAGCGTGACACGAACGGCATAAGCAAAACTATCGTCGTTTGCATTTGCGCTGACGTCTTTGGCATTGGCATCGGTACTGACATCAACGAAAATCGCCGCATAACGTTTCGGCAGCCATGCGCCAGGGGTGGGCATGAAATATTCGGAAGAAAGGTATGCCTCGAACTTGTCGGCGTCAAAATCGTACTGGCATTTCGGCGAAATGTAATTCAGACCCGGCTGGAGCAGGATTTCGTTACGCAACGAGTAGCCCCGTCGGTTCGGGAGAACCATGCTTGCCGACCAAAGCCGCGTGACGTCCGGCGGTGCCGATGGGGCGGCCAAACGTTCGCCGGACGAAAGAATCACGAAGCCGTGATACTCGGAAAGAATGGCCGCTTCATCGATAAATTGTTGCACATTCCTGTCGCGTTCGGACGCGGAATCACTCATAGGCATCAGGCTGATATGATTGATTTCACGCCGGAACGCATCGACCGGTTTTCCCTGCACTTGTCCCATGCGAAAGAAATCGAAGCCGTTGTAATGCTCACGGAGGTAATCATGCGTGGCCTGTTCGTAAGCGACCAAGTAACCGTCATCCGAACGCGGGAGAAGCGTGGTATCCGGCGTTTTACCCTGTGATATGGCCAGTTCCCGCAATGCCTGTTGTTCCGGGTGACCGTGTAGGAACGGACGTTGGCAAAGAGCACTTTGTCGGTTCGGACGGTTTCTATCTGAAACATCCCGCCGAGCGTTTCCAACGAACGTTTGCCGTCGATGTAATCCCGAAGAGCATTTTTTGTGTCCCCGCGTGAAAAAGGTGCTTCGCCTTCTTTTTGTGAAAACTTGAGCAGTTCGATGGTTCCCTTGACGGAAATGTCGCCGATTCTTTCGCGTTGCGATTCGCTTGCAAATACGGCGTCTGCAAAAAGCCGAGTACCTTCCCGAACGTCCTGCTGACGTGATTGGGAAATATCGTAATGGGGTAAATATGATGTAAAATTCCAAAAAGCAGGAGCAATCCCAGCAGGAGCAACTCGGTACCGATGGCGAGAATTTTCCCGCGAGGATTACCCCAGTTCATTAAAATTCCCAGCCCTCTTCGGTTCCAGACAAACAAAGAGGGATCGTTCGGATCGTTGTAAAACAACGTAGCCGGTAAATTGCCAAACAACGCAGCCGGTAAACTGGCTGACACGTTTTTTCTTGCCTCAATGGAACCTGTTTGGGCATGAAGATACAATGGCAATCCAAAACTGATCAAGTGGAGTGGCAACACATAACAACAGAAAACGGTCAGCATATAGCTTTTCAGCGGCATGAACGGGAGTGAAGCAAGAATCAAGCAACATGCAATGTATGTCACCAGGAGGACCGCTTGGAGTTTTTTTCTGCGTTTCAACTCTTTTTCAAGACTCCCACTTGGGTCTTTGGGATCAAGTGCCTGTCGGGCGGTGGCGTAACCGTAAAACGTGATCGCCGCAAGGACGGCAAGCCAAACTTGAAGAGCGAGGATATGACCTTTCCAAAAGGTCATTTTCATCAAGCACAAGACAAATGTTACTTTATCTCCGTAACCTTGCAGGTAACTCCATTCGTTTTTCCACTCGCTCTTGATACCGAATTCGGCGAACGTATTGTAAAAACGTCCGGTATATAGCTCTGGTCGAAAAATCGCATAAACGACGAACGTTCCGACAATGACCAGTGGAAACAGGAGTAGCCATAATGGGGAGAGACTCTTTCGTTTTTGGTGAAACGTCGTGTCAATCACGATGGTTCCGCCTTCTCTGTCGGGAAGCCAATTTTCCACACGGACACGCTTCAACATTTTCTTTCGGATGTGGAAAAAATACAGGAACATGACAAAACAATACACCATCAGCAATAAACCCATAGGCATACCGTCGGAATTCATGTCCGACAATTGCGTCTGCTGCGACC
>Ga0082212_10013611_pt1 | contig 10159 bp, 8 predicted proteins | sample TergutNt197P3_FD_71548 | JGI IMG/M metagenome (GOLD analysis project Ga0082212, IMG submission 71548) | Neocapritermes taracua P3 segment gut microbial communities from Petit-Saut dam, French Guiana - Nt197 P3 | ecosystem: Host-associated > Arthropoda: Insects > Digestive system > Gut ...
GCACCGGTTCTTCGAGCAATCTCCCTGACTTATCCAATGTGAGTTCGACGAGCGTTGCTCCGTAAAGTCCGATGTCCGAAGGGGTTCGGGCAAGTGTTGCACCGGGAAAATGCGCAATGAACGGTAGCGGCGGTAGGTCTTTTTTGTCGCGTTTCGACCCAGTCGTTTCGGGATATTCGTGCATCAACGGTTTTCCGTCTGGTCCTTTTTTTCGTGGATTACCGTGAAACGTGCTACGCCGGTTACTGCCTCCCAATGCCCAATAGTCGATGTACCGATGCGTGAGCGTTTCCGGTTCGACTTCTCCATTGGCAACGGCAATGGTGAAGGGTCCTCCGGGTTCCGCAGGAAACTCGGAACTCCGAATCCGTTTGCTACGTTGATTCCGGCTCATCCCGACGAGTTTGGCAAGCGAAAGCGCATCCGGTCCTTCGGTGCGGTGAAAATAAAACTCTTGAACGGAGTTGCTCGGAAAACGATGCACGTTATCCGGCATCGGAAAAGCATTCGGCATATCTTCGGGCGAGTCGAATTCACCTCCCGCCCAATAAACGTTGATGTTGGCTTTCTTCAGGCGTTCGAACTGTTCGATGAGAAAGAGAAAGATTCCCGGAGGTGCTACATTCGCATTGAGAACATTTCCGCTTAAAATCAGGAAGTTGATTTCGTTGTCGAGACATTCTTGGAAGAGTCGCTCTGCTGCCCTCCGGGAGATGTCGAGCATCCGTTGCTCCCAGTGCGCAGGGCACTCGGTTACACCTTCGAGAGTGCGCTCCAAATGGCAATCGGAGGCGTGGATGAACCGCAACGGAAGTTGCAAAGCGAGTGTTTCGTGAGTTATCGTCATTGTGTCCCTGCCGGTACAAGTTGCCTAGACCACCCACATTATACACGAATTTCCCGTCAAGAGCGTCGGGGCGTAAGCCCCCGCTTTTGCGTTCGGGCAACATTCTTTTCTACCGCCGGATCATGTCCTGCACCGTCGCGCCAGCAGGAATCATCGGTAACACATGCTCCTGATAGGGCACGGTCACGTCCAGTAAGAATGAACCTGGAGAGTTAATCATCCGCTGGATTGCCGCCGGAAGGTCAGCCTTCTCCGAAACCTGTATTGCCTCCCAACTGAATCCCTTGGCGATGGTTACGAAATCGGGATAACGTGTTTCTGGTCCAATGCCCTCTCCTTTGCCATACCATTCCGGGTGATCAATGGGTCCCAAATAAGTGTTTGCCCGGTTTCTTTGATAAAACCGGTCTTCCCACTGCATGACCATTCCCAAATGCTGGTTGTTGAGCAGCATCACCTTTATCGGAATTTTCTCGCAGTGACATGTCGCCATTTCCTGAATGTTCATCAGGAAACTTCCATCGCCGTCGATGTCGATGACCAACTTTTCCGGGTTGGCAACTTTTGCGCCCATTGCCGATGGGAGTCCAAACCCCATGGTTCCCAAGCCGCAACTGGAAAGCCAAGTGCGGGGCGTTGAAAATCGGTAATGCTGCGTTGTCCACATCTGATGTTGTCCCACGCCCGTAACGATAATCGTCTCTCGATCTTTGGTCGCTTTCCAAAGTTCGTCAATCGCAAATTGCGGAATGATGTGCGTCGAATCGGCATTGTAGGTCATCGGCATTTCTGTTTTCCAGTGTTCGATTTTCTTGTGCCATAGTTCGATTTCGGGTACCGGTTTATGAGATTTGAGTTTTTTATGCAAGCCAAGCAAAACGTCTTTGACATTACACACGACGGCAATATTTGCTTCTTTGACCTTGTTGATTTCTGAGGGATCAATATCGACGTGCACAATCGTAGCATTTTTGGCAAACTCCGAAACCTTGCCGGTGACTCGGTCATCAAACCGCACGCCGAAAGCGAGCAACAGATCGCAATCGTGGATGGCATGGTTGGCATACGCCGTACCGTGCATTCCCGGCATGCCCAGTGCAAGATCGTGGTCACGGGGGAACGCCGACAGTGCCATCATCGTGGTCGCAACAGGAATCTGCGTGAGTTCGGCAAACTTCCACAGTTCGGTGGAAGAGTCTGATGCGATAATTCCACCGCCGACGTACAGAATGGGATTTTTTGCCTTCCGAATCGCTTCGGCAATTTGTTCCAACATGCTGTCCGACGGAGGAGGATACTCGGCAACATAGCCGGGCAAATCCATAGCGGCGTTGAAGTCGGGAATGCATTGGGCAACCTGAATGTTGCGTGGAATGTCAATCAGCACCGGACCGGGACGACCGGTCGTGGCAATGTGTAAGGCTTCCCGAACGATTCGAGCAACGTCAAGGACATCAGTAATGAGATAATGATGTTTCGTAATCCCCCGGCACATCTCGACGATAGGGGTTTCTTGAAACGCATCGCTTCCGATGGCGGCTATTCCCACTTGACCCGTGATGGCAAGCATCGGCACGCTGTCGAGTTTTGCGTCGGCAATCGTCGTTACGAGGTTGGTCGCACCGGGACCGCTGGTCGTCATGCACACGCCGATTTTTCCGGTGGATCGGGCGAATCCCTGCGCGGCAAATCCGCCGCCTTGTTCTTGCCGAGGCAGAATGACGCGGACCTTGTCCCGAAATCGGGTCATTGCCTGATGGAGCGGGATACTAAACCCGCCCGGATACGCAAAAATCGTCGTAACACCCGCATTGACAAGGGATTGTATCAGAATATCGGCACCACTCATTTGAGCGGGAGGCGTTGGTGTTGCGGCAGTTCCGCGGGAATTTTTCGGCATAGGAGTCAACAAAAGGATACAAAAGGAAATAACCTACCAAGAGCCGACGACTGCGTCGTCGGACTTGACTTATTATAACGAATTTGTCCATTCTTGTTAGTGGGCATTCATTGACCACGAGGCTCCATGGGCACAAGAATTGCGTCCGTCCTTACGCTGCGCACCATTCCTGATTTTGATCTTTTTAGTTCAGCAGTGCATCGAAGTCGATTCCTTCGAGGTTGATCACGCTGACCGTGTGCGGAGCCTCCGGCGTTTCGAGATCAATGTTTGACACGTACAGTTTCGTCCCTCGTAAACATACTTCCGAGCAGCGATCCAACGCACCGGCACGTTTTTGCTCAGCATTGGGATTCAACGCATTTTTGGCAAGCAATACCGTCTTGCCGTTCTTCGGATTCATCACGCAAACCGCATTGCCCACGTAGTCGGCAAAGAAAATGTAACCTTTCGGACACACTTTCAGACCGTCCACGCTTTCGTGCGGACCGGTGCCGTCGTTGATGTCTCGGCGCGAAACAACCCGCTTTCCTGATATATCCATTTTACATTCGATGATCTTTTTGTCGCCGAAATTGGCAACGTACAGCGTGCCGTCCTTCGCCAATCCGATTCCGTTTGCACCGACTTTCCATTCGCCGTTTCGTTCTGCGTCGGCTGTTTGGAACCGGAAAATAAAGTGCGGATCACGACCGTAAGGGGCAACGTGCAGACTTCTCACTGCCCTAGTGAACATAGGTTGCCTACGACTGAGATTTATTGGGCCATCCAATTCTGCAATGTCAAAGCAGAATACGCCGCTCGTCATTGGCATTTCGACGATACTCGGATCGATCTGCGTTTCCGCCACGTAGATTTTACCATTGTGAATTTCGAGACCGTTCGCCTGAACGATGCCGGTTACGACAACGTCGCAATGATCTGGTTTTTTGTTGATGTGAACCACTCGCAAAATACGGGACTTGTGATTCGGATTGCCGCCGAGACATTGGCTGTCGGCAATGTAAAGGTGTCCGTCCGGTCCAAAGGAAATGCCGAGCGGCGTTACCCGACCGGTTTCGGGATGAGCGGGAAGTTCAAAATATTTGCTGACGTTGTCGTCGGCATCAATTCGCAGGAGCCAAGCGTTGCCTTTGTCGCCGACGAGCGGACTGGCAAGGATGATGTCTCCGGTATGGGGACTGACGGTCATTCCATCGGGATGCGTCATTCCATCGGGAAGGACGATGGCTTTGAACGGCTGGGCAATCGGCTCTGCCGCTTGGAGCAGAACGGGAAAACAGAACAGGAGGGCAAACAGGGGGAGAAATCTTTTCATAAGGTGTCCTTTCGTGTGAGAAGAGGGTTAGGGACTCAAAACCGGGAATCGAACCGCATCCGAAACGTCCGCCGGTTACTATACACCGTTTTTTCCCTTTTGACAAGAGGTTTTTCAAACGCATTCGAGAACTCACCAGTTGGGCTTTCGCCAGAAAAGAACGTCCCCTCCCCCCTTGGGGAGGGTTAGGGTGGGGGAAACTGCTAACGATTCAAGTCCTCACCCAGCCCGTGTACGAACGTACCTCCCAAAGGGAGAGGGGGAATCAATTTTACAAAAGGGTCGTTATGATACAGAAAATTTCGTTGATCGTCATGTGTGGCGTGTTGTTGTCGGCTGTTGCTCTTTGCGAAGAGTCGATAGAAGTTCCTCCGGCGGTTCAAACTGAAAAAAACTACGGGGACAGTGCGCCGCCCCGTCACCGGCTCTTTCTATCGTGTGTTTGGCATCTTTTCCAGTTCCTTGATCTTATCCCGGAGTTTTGCGGCACGTTCGTAATCTTCGTATTGTACCGCATCGTCCAAGTCCCGGCGGAATTTTATTAAGAGCATCCGATCCTTGGTGCCGCCGATCTTTCGCACCGGCACCTTACCAGTGTGTTCGTTCGCTCCGTGAACATTCAACACAAGAGCGTCAATTTGCTTGTTGAAAAAATCGTAATCGTGCGGACAACCGAGGTATCCGCGATTGCGGTACTCGAAAAAACTGATTCCGCAAACCGGACACGTTTGTTGATCCAATTCATGCAGTTCCTCGGTCGCCTTGTTGAGCGACATTTTCTTCGGCATTCCCTTGGAGAGCACCGATGCCAAACTACCGGTCATTTCTCCCTTCGCTGCCGAGCGGTTGAGATATTCTCTGGCATGCTCTTCGCACAGATGGAGTTCCTTCGGTTCGGGTCCTGTCAACTCCGAAATGTGGAATGTCGCTTCCTTGTCGCACTTTTGACACTTCATGGGAGTCATTATAGCAAATTCTCCTTTTAGCCGGTACTCCGGGTGAGAGCCTGCAAATAATCTTGACATATTTCTGTATCTTGGTATAAACTGTACAACTTTTTTCGGTATTCACGCCTACAATTCATGCTGGACAAAATCAAATCTTATCATGCGGACTTTGCGAAGATCTTTGCGGACTTCGATCTCGTTGCGCTGAGTACGGCGGCGGAACTCGTTGCGGGTCGTTATGCCGCCGGCAAACAAATTTTCACCGCAGGCAACGGCGGCAGTGCGGCACTGGCAATCCATCTTGCCGCCGACTTCGGAAAAAATGTTGCCGGTCCCAACGACAAACATCCGCGCATCTTGTCGTTGTGTTGCAATTCCGCGGCAATCACTGCCGTTGGAAATGACTGCGGTTACGAAAATACGTTCAGTTTTCAACTCCGCAACCTGATGAATTCCGGCGATCTGGTCATTTTGATTTCCGCCAGCGGTAATTCGCCGAACATCGTCGAAGCGGCAAAATTTGCGAAGGCAGACGGAGCAGCGGTACTCGGACTCACCGGTTTCAGCGGCGGAAAACTCAAAGAACTCGCCGATGTCTGTCTGCATGTCCCCTGCAATGTGTATGAATTGGTCGAAGACGCTCATTCGTTCTTCTGCCACGCCATTGTTACCGCCTGCAAACGCAATACCGTACCGTAAACACAAACGCTACGGAACCTGCCGCACAGGCAGATGAAAAACAGTGCTAGCCGATGAGGAAGAGGAGTGATATAATAGACGAAATAGCAGGTGAATCACGAGTATATTATGTTTTCAGGAATCGTCGAAGCATTGGGTCGGGTAGCCGACATCATTTCGGAGCCGCCAGGGTGCCGATTGGTCATCGAAGAAAAGATGATTGCCGATACGGTCAAAGCGGCGGACAGCGTTGCCGTTAACGGCTGTTGTTTAACGGTCATTGAAAAAAAAGACAGCACGTTTGCCTTTCAGGCGGGACCGGAAACGTTGGCACGTACCAATCTGGGAAAATTGGTGTCGGGTAGTCCGGTCAATTTGGAACGGGCATTGGCATTGGGGGATCGGCTCGGCGGACACTTTGTTTCGGGACACATTGACGGTCAGGCGGAGCTTGCCCGGATCGACAATCATGGTGATTGGCAAGATTACTATTTTGCTGTGCCGCAGGAACTTGCTGCCCAGATGGCATCCAAAGGTTCGGTAGCGGTGGACGGCGTTTCGCTCACGCTCGTCCGTTGTGATCGGGACATGTTCAGTGTGGCATTGATTCCTTACACGTTAAAGGTCACGACGCTCGGCAACTGTAAAATCGGCGATAAAGTCAACATCGAGACGGATATTTTGGCGAAATATGTCCAGCGGCTCATCGAAGCGAAAGAATGGCAATAAACCTTTATGTCAGGATCGGTTTGACCGTTTCGCAGCCGATTTTTTTCATGGATTCTTGGAGTTTTACGAATGCCTCTTCGTTCGGATAAGTTCCTACGACGGCACCGCCGCTGCCGGCAAAGTTGGCAGATGCTCCGCAAGACCTTGCTGTCTCGACCATCAAAATTTGCTCCTTCGGGAGTTGGCAAATCGACCGTCGAAGATCGAAATTGGCATCCAACAAGCCGGGCAACAACTCCTGTTGACCGGCAAGCAACGCATTTTTGGCACGCACCGTCAATTCCGCACATTTTTGCATTGCCGAAACGACTGCCGGTTCCCCTTGATCGTACCGAAAACGCAAATTGTTGTGAAATACTTCCGTCGGTTCGCTGCAATCGGCAGAATAGGAGACATAAAGCGGCGGCAACAGCGGCACGGGTAAATCTTCGTATTCACCAACGACAAAACCGTCTTCGGTTTTCATCGTTTCTTTGGCAAAGTTCATGTATGTACAACCTTCATAGACCTGTGCGACCCGGTCTTGCAATCCGGCGGGAATTCCCAATTGATCCCGTTCAACCGACAATACGAGCGAAGGCAGCACCCGCTTGGGAATGTCGATGCCGTAAAAATTTTTGAGCGCACGCAACGTTGCGACCACGATGGCACTTGATCCTGCCATCCCGACTTGACGCGGGATGGATGATTCATAGCGAAGCGAAAAATGACGCTCATGGAGCGTCAATTTGCGCTCATCACAGTATTGGACAAAACCATTGATAGCGGCTTTGACAAGCCGAAGACCGCCGTAGTAACCGTGTAAACGCACATCTCTGGCAAGGTCGTGAATTGACCGGAAATAACTTTCGTCGGAAGAGCCCGGAACGATTTCGAGCCGGTCCCATTCGTAGAGAATCACTTGCGCACCGAAATTTTTGACGATGACGGTAATCGTCTTTCCATTGTAACCATCGGAGGGATTTCCTATCAATCCCGCCCTGGCAAAGACACGGCTGCGTATGAAGTCCATAGAGGTATGAGGTTTTCGTTCCGGTATTTTTACCAAAAATCTTTGACAATTACAAGCACACAGCAACTCGGAAATCATGCCCGTTTCACCACGATTTTGTAGCCGACAACCTGCACAATTTCAATGGCACATCCCTTCTCAATCAAATCGCCATCGGAAACGACATCATACAATTCGTCGCCGATGCGTGCCTTCCCCGCCGGATTGAGCCGAGTCGCTACCGTGCCGCTCTGTCCCACCAGATTGTCGTAATTTGCCAACCGTTCCGTTTCCTGAATCTCGACCGTATCTTTCGGCTTGCTCATATTCTCCAACATGCGGGAAAAGATCATTCCCAAGCCGAACACACCGACTCCGGAAACCGCTAAAATCAACAGCGAATTCCGAAATTGCAGCAGTTGATACGAATTCTGCGGAATGATAAACGTTTGACTTGCCAAGACCAACGAAGCCAACACGAGCGCAATGCCGCCGAGTCCGAAAATGCCGAAGCCGGGTATCACGAACAGTTCCAGCAATACGCACCCCACGCCAGCCAAGAAGAGAATCACTTCCAGCCAGCCCGCCGTTCCGCCGAGAAAGTGGAGCCAGAAAAACAAGCCCACCCCGACAATCGCCGTGAACAGTCCGATACCGATGCCCGGCGAGTTGGACTCGAACATCAACGCAATGAAAACGATCATCAAAATCATTGCCGACATCCCCGGCGATTGCAAAAAACGCACCAACTGATCTGCCCAAGTCAAATCCGCCAGCATCGGCTCTTGTTCCAAACCGTAGAGCAATTTGAACTCGGCAAAATCTTTGGCAGTGCGATCCACGAGGAATTGTTCCCCTTTGCCGCCGACGACTTGCAGAAGTTGCCCCGCCGGTTTGACGATTCCTTCTTTACGCCACTGTGCCGCATCGGGAAACTCGGAGAGTTCCTCGTCGCAAAGATAATACGACATCGGTTTGCGTCCCCCATCTGAATCCTTGAGCGCCTTGAAAATTTCGATGTCGGGATCAACGAACGCCGCTGGAATCGACCACGACCGCATCGCTTTTTTCGCAATGGACTCACGAATCATTCGGCGGGCATCGGAAATTTGATCGGCAGTGAAGACCCTCGCACCATCGCCACCCAACACGGCATCGGGTCCCAACACGATTTCATCGCAGGCAACCGCCGCGAGAGCCGCATCGGAGCGTGCATGGTAAGGAATGTAAGCGACCGTCCGAATTTTTGCGGAGTCGATTTCATTGACGAGAAACGAAGCGAGCGTCAAACTCGCTTCCAAGTCGCCGCCGGGAGAATCAATGTGCAGGCACAAAAAATTGACAGGTTTTTCCGCCGAATCGACATATTTCTGGATGCTGCGAATCACAGCACCGGTTCGGTCAGCATTGATGACCCCGTTCAAATTGACCCGGACGGCGTGCCCAAATTCATTGATGATCGGGATGATTTTCAAATTGTCCGGTGCGATTCCGAGTCCCCGAACGGCAGCGATTCGGTCATCCGCAATGAGATCAATTAAACGAATTTGCCGGGCAAGTTCCGCCGAAAAGATTCCATGCTGTCCCGCCGGAATGACCGTACCCGGCTCTTCGGCGAAGGTTTCGGTTTGCCGAAGCGTTTCGACATCGGCGGGAGCAAGGAGACGAAGTCCTTGTTCCGTTTCGACTTGTAGCAAAGTGGCGTTTGTGTCCAGCAGTTTGTCGGCAAGGGCAAGCGGAAGAGTTCGCCGCTTGGCTATTTCCTGATAGGCTTGCCGCTGGGTATCGGTAATCCGCAATTCGTCGATGCCAGCGGCACCGATTTCGGCACGTTCCGCCATGATCCGTTCGTTACAAGCGAGAGCAACGAGGACAGCGTGTCCCTGAATGGACTGCGGCATGAAGGCAACGAAGCGGACGTGAGCAAATTTCTCATTGGTCAACAGCGAGGCGAGATCGTAACTGGGACCGAAGACACTGCCGCGTCCGAAAACCTCTTCGTCGGTTCGGACATTGAGTTGAATGAAGACTGTGGTGGTGTCGGGATCAAGCCGTTCGATCATCTTGGTCGCAGCATGAGCGGACTTTGCCGTAATGGGCAGTTCGATGTCGATGAGCACCTCCTCGGCACAGACAGCAGTACAAAACAGTACACAGAAAATTGATGGGAAAATCGAACGTTTCATGCCGCGATTCTACCAGAATTGGGTCGAAACGATAGAACTGACCACAGGTCTGCTTCCCTCCTGCTCTTGTGTGTTCGTATTGTCGCCTTTATGTTCTTTGTGGTACAATGACCAATCATAAGGAAGCACAAAAATTTCCCTTATTGACGTGCCGAAGATCGTCATCATTTCCCATCTCGAACGTCCACATTCAAAAGTCTGGCGGGAGCGAAAGAACGTCTTTTCCGACGAGACGAATCTTCGCTTGTTGCGGCTTTTGCGTGGGAACTCTGCGCTTCCTGTTGCTTCGCAAGATTTGCAACTCGAACTTGCCGCCGCCATTCGGCAACGGATGCTTCCCTGGTTTTGGAGTATTTCACTACACACCGCCCTACTGATTTTGTTGGCATTCATCATGCTTTCCGTTCCTCGCTCGGAACCGCTGGATGTCCTGTCAGGAATGGTTCATATTCCACCGTCAAACTTGCCGGTGAACATTCTGCCCGGTCAGGTCGAAGGAAACATATCGGACACTGTTAACGACAACCCAACCGGCGCAACGACAGTCGATGAACAGTCGATGA
>Ga0082212_10013612_pt1 | contig 10158 bp, 8 predicted proteins | sample TergutNt197P3_FD_71548 | JGI IMG/M metagenome (GOLD analysis project Ga0082212, IMG submission 71548) | Neocapritermes taracua P3 segment gut microbial communities from Petit-Saut dam, French Guiana - Nt197 P3 | ecosystem: Host-associated > Arthropoda: Insects > Digestive system > Gut ...
GTTTAAAAGAAACATACGATATCAAAAGTGTCATAGCCGGCCAAGTCGGCTGTGCCATCGGTGCCCATACCGGGCCGGGTGTTGTCGGCATCGTCTTTTTGAATGCTTCTGAGGAGGAGTTTGCAGAGTATCTTAAATATTAAAGAGCTCGATCATTCGCAAAGGAGGAGATTTTATGATTAAAAAAGAAATGCAAGAACATTTGGAGAAGGTCATGATTCCTTTCTGGAAAGGATTGCATGATCAAGACTGCGGCGGTTATTTTGGGTTTGTCGATTTCGACCTGAAAGTAGATCGAAAAGCGGATAAAGGCTGTATTTTAAATAGCCGGATTCTTTGGTTTTTTTCTAATGCTTATACTCTTTTAAATGATAAATCACTGCTTGATGAAGCGGCACATGCTTTTACGTTCTTAAAAGAAAACTGTTTGGATAAAGAAAATGGCGGAATTTTTTGGTCAATCCTCAATAATGGTGTCGTTGCTGATAGCAATAAATATACTTACAATCAGGCATTTGCTATTTATGCGTTAGCCTCTTACTATGAGGCATCCGGTGATGAGGAAGCTTTGCTTCTTGCATTTAATCTGTTTTCATTGATTGAATCAAAGTGCAAAGACCAAATCGGTTACAAAGATTCATTTGATGAATATTTTAATGAGATTGAAAATGATCAACTTTCAGAAAACGGGGTGATTGCCAAAAAGACAATGAATACTTTGCTGCATTTATTGGAAGCATATACGGAGCTTTACCGCGTATCAGCGCAAAATGCCGGGCCGGAACGCAAAGCATTAACGGACTGCTTGGAATGGATTTTGAGCACATTTGATGAGAAGGTCTACAATCCGGTTAAGCGGCGGCAAGAGGTATTTCTTGATGAAAAAATGAATCCGATCATTGACTTACATTCATATGGACATGATATCGAATCGGCATGGTTGATTGACAGGGCGGTTGAAGTACTGGGAAACCGTTCTTATTTTGTCCGGATGATGCCGATTACAGCCCATTTGACCGATGAAATATATAAAACGGCATTTGATGGCCACTCACTTGCTTATGAATCTGAAAAAGGTGAGGTGAATGATACCCGCGTCTGGTGGGTACAAGCAGAAGGGGTGGTAGGGTTCTTACATGCTTACAAGCGTGAGCCAAAACGCAATGAGTATTTGGAGGCGGCAAGGTGCATCTGGAATTTCATAAAAAATCATCTGATTGATACTCGTATAGATTCGGAATGGTTTATGGAGGTCACAAAAGACGGTGACTCAATCCTTGGACGTCCGATTGTTGAGCAGTGGAAGTGCCCTTATCATAATGGCCGGATGTGCTTTGAAGTGATAAAATCATCAATTGAAATATAATTATAAGAAAGGACTTACAAAGGTATTAAGGATTTGTTGCAACCGAATTGCGAAATATTATTTTTTGATCCGGAAATAAAAGAGTTAGTCTGGGGAAATGAAGACTGGACGATATCCGCCCATGCCCATGGCGATGTGAAGGTCAAAGGGGGAAGTTATTCGGGGATGAGCTTATCCCGGCTGTGGACAAAGCACCCAGAATTGTTCGGTGAGGGTGTTGGACAGGGGGACACTTCTCTTGCGCCTCCGTCATTTCCGTTGCTAGTCAAAATTATCACGACCATTGATGATTTAAGCATCCAAGTTCATCCCGATGACCAATATGCCGCAAGGCATGAAAATGGTTCGCTAGGAAAAACTGAGTGTTGGTATATCCTTGACTGTGACGCGGATGCGCATTTGGTATTGGGCCACAATGCAAAAGATCAGAATGAGCTTAGGGAAATGATGGAAAGCAATCGTTTCACCGAGCTGATTCGCGAAGTGCCAATTGGTAAAGGTGATTTCATTCAGATGAATCCCGGCACGGTGCATGCAATCAAGGGTGGCATCCGCCTGCTGGAAATCCAGCAGTCCAGTGACATTACTTATCGTTTGTATGATTACGGGCGAGTCGCCTGCGGCAAGCCGCGCCCGCTCCATTTGCAACAAGCACTTGATGTCATCAAATGTCCCGCTCCTCATGCTTCCGATTCCATCATAGCGGCTTGTAAAAGACCGGTCAATCAACTTTGTAAGTTGATTGCGTGTGCTTATTACACCGTTTGGGAATTGGCGGTAGCCGGTAAAATTACAATTAATCAAGAATATCCCTTCCTGATTATCTGTGTCATTGCGGGAGAAGGCGTGATTCAAGATAAGCAAATCAGCGAGGGGGATCATTTTATCGTGCCTTGCGGTTTTGGCGAAATTCATTTGCGTGGCGAGATGCGGCTGATTCTTGCGGCGGCTGGGTCACATTAATGTTACTGTTCACGGCAAGCCGCAAACAGTAACTAAATGCACATTAACCCTATCTTCGATGCCCTTTCACCAAATTCCGAAGAGTCCCAAAATCCGATGGTCCTGCCTCCAAAAAAACGCGGTGAAATTCATAATCGCTATACCTATCTTCCCACATATTTTTCGCTTCATCTTTTAGTGCCAAAATTTCCAAATAGCCCAAATAGTACTTCGGATAATTCACCGGCTCATTGATAATATAATCAAAAATCGACAAACACACATCCTTATCCACGATGCCAATCGTGACAAGTATTTCCTCGACCTGCGAAAGGTCAGTTCCGTCATAATGAATAGCGATATCCAGCAGCGAATAAAGCCCAAGTTGTAAGGCATGATTCAGGCGGAAGTATTCGTATAAATAATCTGCTTCCGGATAATCTGCTTTCATCAAATCCTTGGCAAAATCAAAGGCTTCCATTTCAACATAAAGTGCCCAGCCTTCCTGATAACCGCCAAAATGTAGAATATGCCGCAGCGGATTGCCATTTGTCTGTTCCATATAGATGCGGTTATAAACCGTTTGATAAAGATGGCCCGGATAAGCCTCGTGTGCTAAAGTTGTATAGAGAGAAAGTCCGCTAAGATTATTTCTTTGGTTGATGTAAATAGTATTTTCCCAATAATAATCGATTGGCGGGGATAGATAGTAGGCCGGACTGGCATAGGCCTCCATTGCCGGTGAAACATTTTTGATTTTCGGAAGAATATCTAAATTTTGTGAATCTATAACCTGTGGCGGTTGATTTCCGAGAGCAGTTGCAAAGGAAGGGAAATCGGCGGCGATTTTATTTTCTAAATCAAGGAGCATTGCTTCCGGTGTTTCTAAAATAAAGGGAACACTAGATTCATTTTGCATCGTCAAAAGGTTAGGATGTACGCGGAGTAAGCTTACAAGCTCGTTGAAGTTTTGACGGAAATCCTTATAAAGCCATTCCTTAATCTCTTCTATGCTGCGTCTCGATCCGGTCGTCTGAGCCAGTAAATGCAGATAATATTCCTGCCCTTCAGAAAAGTGTGCCAATCCCATCTCATTTACCCCTGAGCCTTTTAATAAGAATAATTCATCCCCGGTGCGAATATAAGCCGGGGCAACAACTGTGAGTAAGAGCCGATTATTTTCGGCAATATATGCCTCTCTTTGTTCGGCGGTAATTAAGCCATTTTTGACCAGCAGACGCGTGCGCTCATTGAATGAAAGCTGCAAAAAATGCGTCCCGGCGAGGATTTCGTTTTTGCTGACGATCGTATCACATTGTTCAATGACTTTGTCGGCAGCGTGGTCTGACATAAACAATCCGGCCGCCGATTTTTCACGCTCAAAAGCACATAATCCGGCTAGGTAATCATCTAATTGCGATAGGATTTGTAAATAATTTTCAACATCAACGGCTGATCTGAAAGTATAATCATTTAAGAGAATCGGCAACATCACTTGGGCACCGGAACTGGGTGAAAGCGGTTCATCATATAGATGAAAACGCTGGCCTTCTTTCATGCTTAGCAAATAGCTTTTCAAAAGATAATATGTGTATCGGTCATCTTTGGAAAGAAATGCCGGAGTGATCCCCTCTAGTGACATAATGATATTGTTTAATTCATCGGCACGGGCATCCATTTCATCGGGAACATAAGCGGTAAGCCGGGGTTCGTGTTCTATGCCGAAATTTTCCGGATAGGCAATCGTATAGTGCATATTTAAAGTGTTAGCAGCTAATTCACTAATGAATAAATCCTGTGATAAATCATCAAATGTGTGGCGGTCGTTGATAAAGGTATAGCCTAAAACGATGAAACATGACAAAACAATCATGACGGTGATCGAGATTAATTTTTTCAAATTAGCAACTTTCATAGACTTTACCACTAATATATGAGCGAATAAATTAAAAAATGTGTTACTGTTCGCGGCAAGCCGCAAACAGTAACAAAATGCACCCCGTTACTTCCACATATAGACGAAAGGGAAAATCTATGGTAGATTATGTATAGAAATAATGTGAATTCGAAAGGCGAAATTATGATGAATCTTGAGCTTATGAAAAAAGCCAATGCTGTCCGCAAAGGAATCATCACCGCGGTACATAGTGCAAAGGCAGGGCATCCTGGCGGTTCGCTTTCAGCGGCTGACATTTATACCTACCTATATTTCGAAGAAATGAATATTGATCCATCAAATCCGAATAAAGAAAACCGTGACCGTTTTGTCCTTTCAAAAGGACATACCGCGCCGGGGCTCTATTCTGTGATGGCACATCGCGGTTTTTTTCCGGTTGAAGACCTTAAGACACTAAGAAAGCTTGGTTCCAGCCTGCAAGGACACCCCAGTATGCAATATCTGCCCGGTATCGATATGAGCAGCGGCTCCCTTGGCCAAGGTGTATCCGTTGCGGCCGGTATGGCTCTGGCCGGCAAAATGGATGGTGCATCATATCGTGTATATACGCTTGTTGGTGACGGTGAGATTCAGGAAGGCCAGATATGGGAAGCAGCAATGTTCGCCGGACACCGCAAACTGGATAATCTTTTAGTGATTGTTGATAACAATGGTTTGCAAATTGATGGCCCGGTTGAAGAAATTTGTTCTCCGTATCCAATTGATAAGAAATTTGCGGCTTTTAATTTCCATGTCATCAATATCGATGCCCATGACTTTGATGCAATAAGGGCGGCATTCGGTGAAGCGCGTGAGACAAAAGATAAGCCTACTTGCATCATTGCCCATAGCGTAAAAGGAAAGGGCGTATCCTTCATGGAAGGGCAGGGTGCCTGGCACGGAACAGCCCCGAATGATGAACAATATGCGATTGCAATGGCTGACCTGAATAAAAACATGAAGAGTATATCTTAGATGTTGTCTTAGTGCGCATCCGCCGGAGGCTCATGATTTGCTTGCAAATCATGATATACTAAAGCTTCATGTGGAAGAATGTCGAAACGCCATTCTTCATGAGAAATTGGAGGATAATAAATATGAATGAACAGATTAAAATCGCGACGCGCGAAAGTTATGGGAATGCCCTTGTAGAATTAGGGGCAAAATATGAGCAGGTTGTTGTCCTTGATGCAGATTTGGCGGCGGCTACCAAAACCGGGGTTTTCAAGAAAGCTTACCCTGACAGGCATATCAATTGTGGGATTGCTGAGTGCAATATGACGGGAATTGCGGCCGGACTAGCGACTTGTGGCAAGATTCCCTTTATTAGTTCGTTTGCGATGTTTGCCGCCGGACGGAATTATGAACAAATCCGAAATTCGATTGGATATCCTCATTTGAATGTAAAAATAGGTGCTACCCATGCCGGTATTACAGTTGGCGAGGATGGTGCAAGCCATCAATGCAATGAAGATATTGCCCTGATGCGGACGATTCCCGGTATGGTCATTATGAATCCGGTCGATGATATCGAAGCAAAAGCCGCGGTTCATGCCGCCGCCGCTTATGAAGGACCGGTTTATCTGCGATTTGGCCGTGCGGCAAGCCCGGTTATAAATGACCGTCCGGACTATAAGTTCGAAATTGGAAAAGGAGAGATTCTTCGCGAAGGAAGTGATATAACTATTGTTGCAACCGGCCTTCTTGTGACGGCTGCTTTGGAAGCCGCCGAAAAGTTTGCTGCGGAAGGAATTAGTGTTGAGGTGATTAATATCTGTACAATCAAGCCGCTTGATGAAGCACTTATTTTGGAAAGTGCCAAGAAAACCGGCCTTTTAGTTACTGCCGAAGAACATTCCATCATCGGAGGCCTTGGCGGTGCTGTTTGCGAGGCACTTGCCGCTACCGCCCCCACTTTGGTTTACCGCATCGGTATCCGCGATGCCTATGGTGAATCCGGCAGTGCCGCTGACCTTTTAGAAAAATACCGTCTTGATGGCAAAGGGGTATATGAACAGGTAAAGGAATTTTATGATAGGAACAAGAAATAAATTATGATAAAACTGTCCCCCTCTATATTAGCTGCCGATTTCAAGATTCTCGGCCAGCAGCTAAAGTTGCTTGATCAAATGGAAAATGCCCCTCCTTACTTTCACATAGATGTAATGGATGGCATCTTTGTGCCTTCCATCTCATTTGGAATGCCTGTTATCCAATCGATTCGCAGCGCCACGAACAAAATATTTGATGTCCATCTGATGATTATGGATCCCGGACGCTATATTAAGGAATTTCGGGAAAGTGGTGCGGACATCATTACTTTTCATCTGGAAGCTTGTGATACTCCCAGTGCTCTTATTGATGATCTTCATACAATGGGCATAAAGGCAGGAATTACCATTAAGCCGGAGACTCCGGTAGAATTGCTTTATCCATACTTGCATGAAGTAGAGATGGTTCTTATTATGAGTGTGGATCCTGGTTTTGGCGGTCAGGAATTTATAAAAGAGTCACTTGAGCGAATCAAAAAGGTGCGAAGATTTATTGATGATCATCATCTATTGACCGATGTTCAGGTCGATGGCGGTATTTATCATGACAATGTGCACGAAGTACTATTAGCCGGTGCAAATGTAATCGTTGCCGGATCAGCAGTTTTTCATGGTGATATGAAAGAAAATGTGCAGAAATTCCATGATATTTTTGCAAAATATTGATACTAGTGTGAAAAGAGGATTTTGATGTATGATGTCATCATCATAGGTGGCGGTGTAGTTGGTGTGGGTATTGCCCGCGCGCTATCTCGTAAGCAGCTTAGAATCGCCGTTTTAGAAAAAAATTCTGATATTGGGGAAGGTGCATCGAAAGCCAATAGCGGCATTGTACATGCCGGTTTTGATGCAAGGAACGGCACTTTAAAAGCACGCTTGAATTTACGTGGCAGCCAGATTATGCCCGCCCTTGCAGAAGAACTAAATTTTGATTACAAAAATAATGGTGCATTGGTTCTTTGTTTTGCCGAAGATGACAAGCGAAATCTTAATAAACTTTTAGAGCGTGGTCAAATCAATGGTGTGAAAGGTCTTGCCATTTTATCGCAAGCTAAAGTCCGGGAAAAAGAACCCTCGATCAATGATAATGTCAAATATGCCCTCTATGCTCCCACGGGAGCAATCGTATGTCCCTTCGGTTTGACGATTGCGATGGCTGAAAATGCTGCTGCTAATGGGGTAGCGTTTTATCGCAATACAGAAGTGATAAAAATCAACAAAAATAACAACCGTTATGATATTTTGACTGAGAACCAACCGCAATTTGAGGCGAAAATTATTATCAATGCGGCGGGTGTTTTTGCTGATCAAATCCATTCGCTGGTGAGCAAAATTCCGATTGCCATCACTCCTCGCAAAGGTCAGTATGTTCTTTTTGATAAAACCGCCAGTAACTTGGTGAAACATACACTTTTCCAATTGCCGACTGTTTATGGCAAGGGTGTTCTTATTACGCCTACGGTTCACGGAAACTTGCTAATGGGACCGACCGCCGAAGATATCAGTAACAAATCAGGGGTGAATACAACGGCGGCCGGACTTGACCTTGTCCTTAAGAAAGCCGCTGAAAGCATGAAAGACATTCCCGTCCGCGAAATCATCACTTCCTTTGCCGGTCTGCGGGCCAATTCCGGCCAAGGCGATTTTGTCATTGCCGAGGCAATTGATGCCCCTGGATTTATCGATGTTGCCGGAATTGACTCACCTGGGCTTACCAGTGCCCCGGCTATTGGTGAGTATGTAGCAGATTTAGTAGCCGGAATTTTGCCGGCAAGAGAGAATACGGATTTTATTTCATCCCGTAAGGGGATTAAGTCAGGTCAAGATGAAGTCATTTGCCGTTGTGAAACGGTCACGCGCACCGAAATAATCGAAGCCATTCACCGAACCAATCATTTATTTAAAAACCCGGGTATTGTGAGCCTGGATAGCGTCAAACGCCGTGTCCGCCCCGGCATGGGCCGTTGTCAAGCCGGTTTCTGCGCCCCCCGTGTTGCAGAATTGATTGCGAACGAATTACAAATCGATAAAATTGCTGTTCCCCAAAAAGGACCGGGTTCGGAGATATTAAAGGGGGGAGCTTTATGACGGTTGACCTTGCAATTATCGGCGGCGGCCCCGCCGGTATGGCAGCGGCGATAGCTGCTTACGATCAGGGAATTAAAAATATCGTAATCATTGAGCGTGATAAGGAACTTGGAGGCATTTTAAACCAATGCATCCATCACGGCTTTGGCCTTCATACTTTTGCGGAAGAGCTTACCGGGCCTGAATATGCCCTCCGCTATATCGCGATGGTGGAGGAAAGAAAGATAGCTTGTTTGCTAAAGGCGATGGTGGTCGAGATAGCACCGGTGTCTCCCCATTGTATCACCGTCATGCAAGCAGAAAAGGGGCTCTTGAAAATTGAAGCAATAGCAATCATCCTTGCTATGGGTTGCCGTGAACGTCCGCGTGGTGCCTTGAATATTCCCGGTTATCGCCCGTCCGGTATTTATCCTGCCGGACAGGCGCAGCACTTTGTCAACATTGAAGGTTATATGCCCGGAAAAGAGGTTGTAATCTTGGGATCCGGTGATATTGGCTTGATTATGGCAAGGCGGATGAAGCTTCAAGGGGCTGATGTCAAAATGGTCGTTGAAATCATGCCCTATTCCGGTGGCTTGACCCGAAATATTGTCCAGTGTTTGGAAGATTTTGATATTCCGCTGAAGATGAGCCATACGATTATCGATATCGATGGAAAAGACCGTTTAAAAGGTATCACCGTCGCTTTAGTTGACGAAAATCTTAAACCAATACTGGATACATCCGAATATGTCCCCTGTGACACCCTCCTTTTATCATGCGGCCTAATCCCGGAGAATGAACTGACAATTGCCGCCAAAGCCGCAATGGATGATGTAACCGGCGGACCGCTCGTCAACCAAGATTTGGAAACCAGTGTCTGCGGTATGTTTGCTTGTGGAAATGTTTTGCATGTTCATGACTTAGTTGATAATGTTTCGATTGAAGCCGCCGCCGCTGGCAAAGCAGCTGCCGATTATGTCTTACAGTCCAGACTTTTTAAGGACTGTAAGAATAATGCAAACAAATCGCCAAAAAAGCGATTTGACGCTTGCCGACCCAAGATTCCGCCGAAAACCCGTTATACACCGAAAACTGACCGCAATTTTGACAATCAGCTGATTTGCATTGGCTGCCCTGCCAGTTGCTTGGTTACGGTAGAAGAAAGCCAAGGGGACGATTCTGCCGATGGCCTTAAGATTACCGGCAATGCCTGCCCCGTTGGTGATGAATATGCCCGCAAGGAAGTGACGGCCCCGGCCAGATCTATCGCTTCACTGATCCGGGTGACGGGCGGATTGGGTAATGTTGTTTCGGTAAAGACATCTAATGATATAGCCAAAGGTAGAATATTTGATTGCATGAAGGAAATTCGCGGAACTGTTGTTTGCGCACCTGTCAAAGCCGGTGATATTCTGATTCATAATGTTGCCGGAACGGGAGCCGATATTGTCGCGACGACGAATGTTTTAGGGGTGTGAGAGAACGAAGCGCATAGCAAAGCGTAGATATCAAGTATCTTTAGAAGGAGACCGACCATGAGCCATTACATCCTTGCCTTAGACCAAGGCACTACCAGTTCCCGCTGCATCATTTTTGATCATTTCGGCACGGTAAAAAGCATTGCCCAAAAAGAGTTTACGCAGATTTACCCCAAGCCGGGCTGGGTTGAGCATAATCCGATGGAAATCTGGTCATCGCAGCTTGCGGTTGCAACCGAGGCGATGGCCAGGGCCGACCTTACTGCCTCCGATATGAAAGCCATCGGTATTACTAATCAACGCGAAACCACCATT
>Ga0082212_10013613_pt1 | contig 10157 bp, 5 predicted proteins | sample TergutNt197P3_FD_71548 | JGI IMG/M metagenome (GOLD analysis project Ga0082212, IMG submission 71548) | Neocapritermes taracua P3 segment gut microbial communities from Petit-Saut dam, French Guiana - Nt197 P3 | ecosystem: Host-associated > Arthropoda: Insects > Digestive system > Gut ...
AAAAGTTGATATCTTTGCTGACTGGCAGGCGGATCCTCATTCCCATTCGTGGACAGAGATCATTTTCGTTAATGAAGGGAATGGCCGTATTATGATAGGAAACGGTATGCATCCTATTTGCGAAGGCGATCTGATAATAATCAATCCGGGTATCGTACATTATGAAGAATGCAGGAAGGGTTATTCCGACAACTTGCGTCTTTGTTTTTATTGCTGCAGCGTCGATGCTTTTGAAACATCCATGATGCCCAAGAATCATCTGTTGCCTGCCCATTATTCACCGATTCTTAAAACCGGTGAAATGGCGGAAAAATTTCTCTCGTCGTTTGTGGAGATTTTTGAAGAACGAGAAGCGGGAAAAGAATGGTATGCCGATATATGTAAAAATTTGTCTTATGAAATTGTAATGCTGACCTTAAGGCTTCTGTATGCCAAATATAATCTTTCATTGCAGTGGCAGAATGACCGAAATATCAATCAGGTGCGAAAATTTATTGATAATCATTTTACGGAAAAGATAAATTCGACAATTATAGCAAAAGAATTGGCTATAAGCCGCCAGACCTTATACCGGTTACTTCAGGGAAGTGATTTTTCCCCCCAACAATATACAGTCAAAAAACGTATTGAAATGGCCAAACAGCTAATTCTCGAAAGTGATGAAAGTTTCCAGAGTATTGCATACAAGGTCGGGTATTCTGAGTACAGTTCCTTTTTTATCGTCTTTAAGAAAACAGTTGGTATTTCACCAAATGAATATAGGAAATTTCATGCCTTGGGTATGGTAACATAATACAATGATTTCAGGCGGCATTTTTTAGGTTAGGTGTATAGCACTTACTCCTCTTTCGTCTTCAGCACCGCGAGGAACGCGTTTTGGGGAAGTTCCACGTCCCCAACCATGCGCATGCGTTTTTTGCCTTCCTTTTGCTTTTCGAGGAGCTTTCGCTTGCGGGTGATGTCGCCGCCGTAGCATTTGGCGAGTACGTCCTTGCGGAGGGGGTTTACCGTTTCCCTGGCGATGATTTGTCCGCCGATGGCGCCCTGAATCGGGATCTTGAACTGCTGCCGGGGAATTTCGTCTACCAGGCGTTCGCAAACGGTTCTGGCCCGGTCATAGGCGTTATTTTTAAAAACCAGCTGCGACAGGGCATCGACGGCCTTTCCGTTCAGGAGTATGTCGAGCTTAACCAGCTCCGTGCCTTTATAGCCGGTGATGTCGTAATCAAATGAAGCGTAACCTCTGCTCGTACTTTTAAGGCGATCGTAAAAATCAAAGAGCACTTCCGACAGGGGCATGTCGTAAACCACTTCCACCCGCTTTTCATCCAGGTAGGTCATGTTGGTTTGGATGCCGCGCTTTTCCATGCACAGGGTCATGATGTTTCCGAGGAAGGTCGCCGGGGTGATTACCGCGGCTCTGATATAAGGTTCTTCGGCGCTTTCGACGAAACCCTCCTCGGGGTAGTCCATGGGGTTGTCCACCATAAGCTCTTCACCGCTTTTCATGTGCACTTTGTACTTGACCGAAGGGGCGGTAAAAATAACGGACTGATCAAATTCCCTTTCCAGTCTTTCCTGGATCACCTCAAGGTGAAGGAGGCCCAAAAAGCCGCAGCGGAAACCAAAACCCAGGGCCGCGGACGAATCCTTTTCGTAAACCAGGGAAGCGTCGTTCAGTTTCAGTTTATCGATACTGGCCTTAAGTTCCTCATAGTCGTTGGAGTCCACCGGGTAAATCGAGGAGAAGACCACGGGCTTTACTTCACGGAAACCTGGCAGGGGCTTCTCGCAGGGAGAGGCAGCGCCGGTCACGGTGTCGCCGACACGGACATCGCTTACGGTTTTTATTCCACCGATAAAGTATCCCACGTCCCCTGCCGAAAGCTCCGGCGTTTCCGCCAGGGCCCGCTTAAAAACGCCCACGGTTTCTATCTCGTATTCCGCGCCGTTGGACATGAAGCGGATCTTCATTCCCTTTTTTATCGCTCCTTCAAAGACACGCACATGAACAATTACTCCCCGATAGGGATCGTAGTGACAGTCAAAAATGAGCGCCCTTAAAGGAGCTTCACTGCTTCCTTCCGGCGAAGGAATGCGGTTGACGATGGCCTCAAAAAGCTCGTCCACACCGGCGCCGGTTTTCGCGGACACGAGGAGCGCCCCGGAAGAATCAAGCCCCAGGTCCTTGTCGATCTGCGCTTTCGCCTCGGGAATATCCGCAGCCTGCATGTCGATCTTGTTTATGACGGGAATTATCTCCAGGTTGTGTTCAAGGGCCATGTACATATTGGAAAGTGTCTGAGCCTGGACTCCCTGGGTAGCGTCCACAAGAAGCAGCGCCCCTTCACAGGAATTAATCGCCCTTGAGACTTCATAACTAAAGTCAACGTGACCGGGTGTATCCACCAGGTTGAGTTTGTATTCGACGCCATCCGCAGCGGTGTAAGGAATGGTGACCGCCTGACTTTTTATGGTGATCCCCCGCTCCCTCTCGATGTCCATATTGTCAAGAATCTGATTCTGGAAATTCCTGTCATCCACCAGACGGCCTTTCTGAATCAGCCTGTCAGCCAGCGTGGATTTCCCGTGATCGATGTGGGCGATGATACAAAAATTGCGGATATTGGCCATTATTCGTTTACGAGCCCCGGCAAGCGGACATATCCCTCAAGCCGTATTTCCCCCACGGGGATTACATTGATATCAGACGGAATTTCAAGGTAGGACAGTACAGCCAGATTCGGGAGTTTCCTCCTGGTAACTTCCTTCACGGGGAATCGCGCCTTGGGGGAACAAAGAATCACCGGGGGAAATCCCTTCTCTTCCATTCCTTTCACCGCGAAAGAAATACGGTCTGTCCAGTCCTCTCCCATATCCGGCAAGTGGTCAACAAGCGGGCTGCTTTCGGTTCTCGGTTTCGAGTCTGTAAATCGCTTTTCCAGTTTTGAATCCAGCGTCAGAACCCGCAGGATCATTCTGTCATCGGCGTATTCAAGGCAAATCTGCCGTTTAAGGGATTGGCGTATTCGCTCGATTATCATATCGCTTGGGGCAGGACCAAAGCTTCCCCAGTCGGCCAGGGTCTCCAGGATCACCGCTATATGCCGAATCGAAACCTGTTCGCTTACGAGGTTCTGGAGAATCTCGCGAATAATGCCAAGGGACAGGAGGCTTTTTACTTCCCCGGTAACAACAGGGTACTTTTCCTCGGCCGCGTCCAGAATTGCTTCCACCTCGTCCCGGCCCAGGAGTTCATGAACACGGCTTTGAATTATTTCGCCCGCGTGGCGGAGGAGAGCCGAAGCGACAACCCTGGCCGCGGTGCGGATGTTTTCGCTTTCATTCATCATATCGGGAATTGAGGTATGGGAGGCAACCGCATTCTTCGGGTACCAGCCCAGTTCCAGCCTTCCCCTGCCGGCTTCGAGCCCCTTAAAGAGGATCCTGTATTCGTCATCTTTGAGTCTGCTGTTGCGCGAGATCCGGAAAGACGGAAGGGATATTCCTAAAAGCCGCACAAGTTTCTTCCGTATGGCACATAACGGTTCGGCCAGGAGCTTTTCCCTTCCCGGTTCCTCGCCTGTCAAAGCGAAAAGAGAATCTCCCAGTTCCAGCGAGAGTGGCCGGGGTATTTTAACAGGAACGCCCTGACGGCTTTTTCCGGGCCCACGCAGGGGCCGGTGAGTCTTACCCGACTCCAGCCGGGCAAGTGTCAGTGAAACATCCCTATAACAACCTTCCGGAATGGTTTCTCCGGCTTTCCCGTGAGACATAAGGTTATTCACAAGCGCTACGTTTTTCAGGACCGGAACGCCAATATTCCCCGCCGCCCAGGCCAGAGCATCCGCGGAAATGCCTGTTTCCAGAAGGACAATCATGGGGGCAAACATATTTTCTTCGTCGTATTTCAAAGCGACAGCAGCTTCCTTTCCCGCAACGATTACATCGCAAAAACGGATACAGGAATTCAGGATAGAGGCAGCTGCTTCGAGGCTGAACTCGTCTTCGTACTTCATAGAAGCCCCATTCTACAGTGTATCCGGGGTTTCCAGCAAGGCGGGCAGACGCATACTCGTTTCCATATACCCCATACGGCGCTTTTTTACATCAATGTCCAGAAGGGCGTAGCCGTCCTTCTCAAAAACCTGAAACTTCCTGATAGACACCGGATCGCTCTCGGAAAAACCTGCCACGTCCGCTATGGAACCCCGGATTACTTTTTTCACCAGGTATCGAGAAAAAAAACTCGTTCCCGCCTGGGGGGACAAAACGAGACCGAAAAGAGGCGCGGTTACCCGTTCCCGGCTGTCTTTTTGGGCAGCCTCCGCCATGGGGACTTCGGGCCGGATTGCGAGACGGAGCGTATGGCTGGTCAGTTCTCCTTCAGGATCCAGAACCTCAAGCGTCACGAGTTCTCCCGGACTTAAGGGGAAGAGCCTGTCCTGCAAAGCGGGAATGAGCGCGCCCTGTGTGGCTTTAACATCTTCTCCGTTGATGGTCTTAATCAAAGAGCCTTCGCGAATCTGCTGCTCCGCCGCGGGAGTGGAAGGAGCCACATAGATAATCTCGGCGCCGTCAATAGTTTCGCATAACGAAAGGCCCAGCCAGGGCCGCTCGGCTTTTCCTCCGGCGATCATTGCCGGCAGGGCAGCGGCAAGCCTCTCGGCGGGGACGGCGAAATTAAGCCCCTGGTATTGTTCAATACCGGCGAAAACAATGCCAACAAGACGTCCGGCCATATCCACGACCGGTCCGCCGGAATTTCCCCTGTTCACCGCCGCATCTATCTGTATCACGTCTCCTATCTGTAAAAACCGCCGCCCCAGAGCGGAGACAATTCCCTGGGTTACCGTTTTTTCAAGCCCTCCGGGCGAGCCAATGGCGTAAACTGTATCACCCACATTAGGTATGATCCAGTCCGCAACCGAATAGACGTATTCGGGAATAATTTCTGTTTTGATAAGAGCCAGATCCAGGGCCTTGTCCCAGCCGATAACCCTGGCAGGCGCCAGAGCGCTGGTTGAATCTCCCATGCGAATGTACATCCGGGAATAACCTTTGTAAGAGGGATCTACCTCGCTCGAAATCACATGGTAGTTGGTTATAAGGATCCCCGTTGAGTCAACGAAAAAAGCTGAACCCAGCACGCGGTCCGGTATTCCCCGGCCCGATTCGATCCGTACACCCCGGTCTATCCAGACCGTAGCCACCCCTTTGACCATGTCCGCTACGGTATCACTGCCCTGAGCATACGCTATAACTTCGGGAGAAATATCCCCCGGAAAGCCGGTCGGTGATCCGAACGGCGCCCCGAAGCTTCCTTCCATGTCGTTGATAACGGAAAGAAAAAAAGCAGCCGTCCGCCGCTGCCTAACCTCAGCCGCTTTTTGCAGAAAAAGCAGGGCGTCGTCAAAGCCAAGGGGCTTCAGGCTATGAGAGTGAACCGCCGCCAAAAACGCCGGCAGGTTATTCCCTTCCGCGAGCTGCTCCCTGGCGTATTCCAGAACAAGCTCCGGTTCCTCCCCCGTATGTGTAACAGGGATTCCCAGCCGTGAAAGGGAACGGGCAAGAGAAGCCGCGTCGGTCCAGCGTTTTTCTTCAACCGCCTTTACCTGGGCAGCTTTGAGTCCTTCAGCCGCATCCTCTCTCAGGGACAAGAGCCTGTCCCGCACAACAGGATCGCTCCCGTCGGGATAAACGCTGCCGGAACCGTAAAGAATTTCGTAAGTTTCAATTAAGTGAATCGCCCTGGCAGGATCTTCCGATACCTGTTTTGAAATATCATCAAGCCGAAAATCTTTTATTGATTTTGGCGGGGTGAGTTTTCTTTCCGCCCTTGCCTGAGTGTGACAAGAAGTTAAAAACACCACTAATATGAAAACACATAACGCGACTTGGCTTCCGGCTTTATGGCGGGAATTGCTATTCCAGACTCGACATGTTTCCGGTCGAATTATCCTTTGCGTTCTCCGCGCCTTTGCGCCTCTGCGTGAAATCTTCTTCAAATATGTTTGATTATTCATCCCAATCGCTTACGACATAGTCATAATCCCGATCAAAATCCCAGAGCTCTTCAAGCTCCATCGCCCGGTACTGCCGCCTGAAGTGACGCACCGTATCCATGCGGCCATCAAAATTAAGATCCACCCGCTGAAGTTGCGGCCTGCCCCGGAGAAACTCGGTTTCGCTTACCATAAGATCCCCGACGTATTCCCTGGCCCTCACAGGAATGCCCTGGTTCAACTCCACTATTTCAATGCCGCCGGAAAACTCAAGGCTTGGCCTTTCCACCCGGAGAGCCTGGGAAACAAGAACCCGGCGGGTGAGGGGCGAGGCAAGAGGATCCAACCGGGGGAAAAGGACGCCGCTGCGCATGAGTTCCACAAAAAGAACAGGTGTAAAACGCAACTCCAGAGGACGGGGAATGTACCTGGCCCCATCCAGTTCTACTTCCCGGATTGCAGAGTAACGTTCCCATAGGACTTCCGCCTGCTTCCGTGGAACGCCGGAGTGGAGGCCCGTACTACTCTCAGGAGGCAAAAGCGTCACAGCCCGGTGAGGGTTACCGGCTTCAAAATATACGGTCAGATCATGGATCCCGCTCTGATTCATATCATATACGGCGGATACAAGGACCCCTTCATTGTACAGGACATGAGTTTCGGGAATTTCGTCCCTGTCCGAATCTTCGGTAATAGCGCCTGTATAGACCGAAAGGTTTCGCCTGAAAATAGTCCGCGCGTCTTCGCTGCGCAGAAGTTCCCATATCTCCTCAAGAAGCGCAAAATCCAATACGTCTACGGAAGGACCGAAAAGTTCTTCCAGGGCAGTTTCCTCGCCGATAGCACCCAGTTTAAGCGCCGCGGGGAGAGAGGCGATCCGCGGTGTATGCACCGCCCTGTAAGCCATTACAAGGCGCCGCGCCTCCTCCATATCCCGCATAAAGGGGGCTGCCATCCATGCCAAATCCGGGTTATCCTCCAGCAGCAAAGGCAGACGGCGAATCACCAACTCAAGGAGTTCCAATTCGTTTCCTTCGGGGTTCCGCCCGGCGGCGGCTTCATTCGAAAGGAAGTGAAAGAAAATCCGAACCGGCTCAGATTCCCGGGGATAGCGGTCAAGGGTTTCCCGCATATAGCGGTGAAAATCCCGGGGCCGGTAAGCGGCAAGGGCCTTGAGCACAAGAGATGTTTCCCTTGGGCTCTTACTGACTCTGGAAAGCTCCTGTAAGGCTTCAGGATAAGCCCTGAGGGCAATCAGGACATCCGCTTTATCTAGCCGTGCGGCTTCCGCGCTGAACAGATTCCAGCGATCCACGGCAAGCGCAAGATTCAGGGCCTCCAGGACCTCAGGTCTCGGCTTTTTTGCATGGGAACGGGCCAGGGCCAAAAGATAGGAAATATCGGAAGAAACATCGGCGAAGTCGGAGGAACGTTCCAGGGCGGCAAGGGCTTCGGCCCAATACCCATCGTCAATCAGGTTCTTCGTCCATACCGCATAACGCTCCGCCATGGCGCTGTCTCCCCTGTCATCGGGAAAAGTCAATGAATACAGATTCGGCGAAGATAGTGCTGCCCAAAGAAAAAGAATAAATATCGATACTTTTGTAATTCCCTTATTGTGTTTCATATTATACCTCCGGCGGAGAAGATATTTTTTCCGGAGACGCTTCCGGCGGAGTCCCGGTGTCTGAAGGGATCTCTTCCGACGGCAATGTTGCCGACGGCATTGTTGCCGAAAGAACCGGTTTATCAATCAGGGAGTGAGTGTCTTCCCGGGGAGGAAAACCCAAAAGGGTGCGGATTTCATCATCCACCAGCGTTTCCCTTGTGAGGAGGGCATCGGAGAGTTTTTCCAGCTCCCCCTTATGAGCGCTAAGGATTTCGTCGGCTTGCAGACGGCCTTCATCAAGTATCCGTTTTACCGCTCTGTCAATTTTCTGGGCGGTCTCTTCGGAATAATCCTTGTGTCTGGCAATTTCCTTTCCCAGGAAAATGGGTTCTTCTTCCTGACCGTACGTGACCGGCCCCATTTCATCCGCCATGCCCCACTCGCAGACCATGCGGCGGGCCATCTCGGTTGCCTGTTCAAGATCCTGTTTCGTTCCCGTGGTGGTCTCATCGTAGAAGATCCGTTCCGCCGTCCAGCCGCCGTAGCAGATAACGATGCGATCCAGAATCCAGCCCCTCGTGCGGCTGTAACTGTCTTCTTCCGGCAGGGACATGGCCATGCCCAGAGCCCGGCCGTGCGGCACAATCGTTACTTTATGAAGGGGATCCGCGTGCTTGAGGTAGTAATGCAGCAGGGCGTGGCCCGCTTCATGGATCGCCGTCATGCGCCGTTCTTTGTCGGAAACAACAAGCGTTTTCCTCGCGACCCCCATGAGTATCTTGTCCCTGGCTTCCTCAAAGTCGATCATCTCCACCTGGGTCTTGTCTTTCCGGGCTGCAAAAAGAGCCGCCTCATTTACCAGGTTCGCGATGTCCGCGCCGCTCATGCCGGGAGTCGCCCGGGCAATTCTCGCCATGTCAACGTTGTTATCCAGGGGAATCTTGGTCGCGTGGATTTTGAGAATATCCTCCCGCTCTTTGATATCCGGCATGGCCACAACAACCTGACGGTCAAAGCGGCCGGGCCGCAGCAGGGCCGGATCAAGCACATCCGGGCGGTTCGTGGCCGCCAGGATTATCACACCGTCTTTTGAATCAAAGCCGTCCATCTCGACCAGGAGCTGATTTAATGTCTGTTCCCGCTCGTCGTGGCCTCCGCCATAGCCTGCCCCGCGCGTGCGACCTACCGCGTCAAGCTCATCGATAAAAATGATACAGGGTGCGCTCTTTCTTCCCTGATCGAAAAGGTCCCTGACCCGGCTTGCCCCGACGCCAACAAACATCTCCACAAAATCAGAACCGGACATGTGGAAGTAAGCGACCTTCGCTTCCCCGGCAACCGCCTTTGCCATGAGCGTTTTTCCCGTGCCGGGCATTCCCACAAGGAGCACCCCTTTGGGAATCCTCGCGCCCATTTTGGTAAACTTCTGCGGGTCTTTTAAAAAGGAAACCACCTCTTCAAGTTCATACTTGGCGTCTTTCTGCCCGGCTACATCCTGAAACGTGATCTTCTTTCCCTCGTCCTGGTAGCGCTTTGCCCGGCTCTTGCCGAACTGAAAAGCTTTATTCCCCGATCCCTGCATATTCCTGAACATGAACCAGATAAAGCCAAACCCTATTATCCAGGGGAGTATATCCAGAAATAGTTTCATGGGATTGAAGCTCCCGGCAGCCCCGGAAACGCTGACTCCCTTTTCCCGTAACATGGGAAGAAGGCCCGGATCCTGGTAGGGGATGCGGGTTCTGAAAAGCTGCCTGGCTCCACCGTTACTGCGTACGCCTTCAATGATACTGTTTTCGTGGATTGTCACGTCCGTGATCTCATTGAGTTCCAGGGCTTTCGTAAAAACCGAATAGGGAATTTCCTGTTTTGCCGCCGATGAATCGCCGGATCTGAAGAAATACGCGATAAAGAGACCAACCATGAGAAGGAAAAAAATGAGGGCGATACGGTTCGGCTGCCCGCCGCCTTTCAGATTCGGGCGAGGAGGCTTATCATTCTGATCATCAAACATTCATTCCCTCGTGTTAACACAAACTCAAGTTTCGGGTGAAACCTTAAAAACCAAAAAAGCGCCGGTATTTTCACAGCCGGCATCCCTGCTTACAACAAGCAATTCCTTACCGGCGGCAATTTTGCCGGCGGCAATAAAAGCCGCCGGCCCCTCCGCGTCACAGGCAGTTATAATATCTGTATACTTATGCCTATTTCCACTACCAAGTATATCAGAGAAACGCCGTTTACGTCCCCCCCTGTAAATACAATCACCGCCCCGATGGTTACGAAGAACCAGGGGCAATTGCGCATAAAACGTTGCATTGGACGTTGCATTGGACGCATCGCATGCTGCAGTGCAGATAATCTTCCCTTTGAGAGTATAGGAGCCGGGCTCCTTAATCAACAACGAAAACCCCCGCTCCCCCCGGCACCTGGACGCAGGTGTGAGGGTAACAAAGCCATCCCGCCTCACAAGCCGTACCGGCCCCAGATCCTCTACGACGCCTTTCACACTCTTATCCCCGGCCTCCGTCCCGGTGTCCTGC
>Ga0082212_10013614_pt1 | contig 10156 bp, 9 predicted proteins | sample TergutNt197P3_FD_71548 | JGI IMG/M metagenome (GOLD analysis project Ga0082212, IMG submission 71548) | Neocapritermes taracua P3 segment gut microbial communities from Petit-Saut dam, French Guiana - Nt197 P3 | ecosystem: Host-associated > Arthropoda: Insects > Digestive system > Gut ...
AAACCAAATCGGGGCTTATTTCGATATTGTTTGTTTGATGCAAAGTGAGTAAAATTTCGTCTTGAGGTTTGGATGCAATGGCTGTGCGTTCAAAAAGCATCGAATCTTCTTATTGCCGCAAGGTGCGGACACTCCAATTTTCTACAATACTCATTTGTTGGTAAAACAGTCGCTTTGGAGTGTCTTCGATAGATATAAGTTCAATAAAATGACTCCAACTTAATGCTTGCGACACTGTCGCAAACATTTCTTCAGGGTATACTTCTGCTACTTTAATCATCCTTGTAAGGGCGGAATAGGAATAGCCTTTTCCAAATTTTTCGGATAATCTATGCGACAGTGTCGCAAGAATTTGTTGCCCGTATTCGGAGTAGGTTTCATACTGCATTTCGGTAATAATGTAATTATCAATAGACCAATAGAAACGACTTACTGTCGTGTTCAGGTATAAGGCAACATTTTTGCTTGTATGCTCTATCAGTCGTTTTATTCCGAGCAATAGGCGATTACTGTTTTCGTTTATACTAACGATTTCCATTCTATTTTGATTTTGCTATATTCAACACTTTGAATCTTTATGCTCTGATAATTATTGACAAAGATACGATTTTCCCATGAGTCAACAAACAAGAACAATAATACGCTCCTTTTTTGCGTAACTTCCATGTGCTTGTCTTGTTAGCAGTCCCTTATTTAAAAATCTTGCAATCTGTTTGTCGGCGGTGCTTTCGGGGTTTTGGAGCTGATTGGCTATCTCTAGGTACTTTGTATGGTCGAATTGTGATGGCAAGGCTTGGAACAATGCCATTTTTGGGCTTCCGTTTTGTGTGGCTGTTGTTGCTTTATGAAAAGAAAAAGTACATAAATTTGTCATTGCCTTTTTTGATAAGTCAAAAAAGGATAGCCTTCGGGTGGCCCTTTGGGATAGGGGGTCAATATGGACGGAATACGCAGTTGTGGGTTGAATTTTCGAAATCTATCATTTACGCAGCTTCTCTATTCACTTTTTACCCATTGTGCCGGATTAGACTTTGCAGCCGCAATCACCTGTCCGGCAACAGTAAGGATAACAATCGATATCACCACAATAACCACACTTGCCATCAACCACCATGCTATCTCTATATGGTAGGCATATCCTTGAAGCCATCGGTACATTAAATAATAAGAAAACGGTATGGCAATCACTTCCGAAATAACTACTTGCATCATAGACTCTCGAAAGAAAAGGCTCACAACATCCCAAATTTCAGCACCTATCACTTTTCGAATGGCAATCTCTTTTCGACGTGTAAGGATGGAGGCAGTAACCACTCCATAAATCCCAAAGAGCGAGATCAAGAGACAAACGGTGGCCAGGATCGAAAAAATTTTGAACCCCGCCTTTTCTGAATAGGTGAGTTGATCATACAATTTGGTTAGCGCAGCAATTTGAACGCCTTCCAATGATGGATCGATACTATGCAACACCTTTGTAATTTGATCAATAGCTTCTTGCTCATGAGTAACGTCAACACGAAGATACCAAAATATGTCTTCTGAAGTTTGACGAAAGAGGGTTGGATAGATGCGATTACGGAAAGAAAGGGTGTGAAAATCGTCAACCACACCCACCACTTCGTACTCTCGCATAGAACTTTTGCCTTGGGTAGCGCTAACTGATCCCGGATCAATTCGAATCAAGGTGCCTATCGGATCGCTTAACCCCATGACCCTCGCGGCTTCTCTGTTTAGAACAACTTTCTCTCTTTCTCCTTCATTCCACCATCTACCCATGACCATTGTTAACCCGAAAGTTTCTGAAAAACGACTGTCTGTAAGCATATTTTGAAAAAGATGTTTTTCATATTCCGTTTTTCCGGGCCACTCTATGCCGGTGAAGAGAGAAGAGTCGTAACGTCCCAAACGGGCGCTGTGTTGAGGCTCAAAGAGGGTGGATGTGATCTTTTTGATGTGGGGAATGGTTTCAAGTTAATGCAACAGAGCGCCGCGATGTTTCCATAATTGCATGGGAAATCCCGATACCTGTAGGATTCCGGTGTGGTTAAATCCCAAATCTTTGCGATTGACAAAGCGCATTTGCATCATCACCACCAATGAAACAACAACAAAAATGACGCTGATAGTGATTTGCAACATCACGGCGCTGTTTCTCCACCTATATTGTGCGGCACTCTTTTGCTGCGAAATGTAACGCATCGAACGTCTGCTCAACCTATAGAAAGGAATCAAACTCGATAGCATGATAACCACCATCGCTCCTGTTCCGCAAATAGCAAAAAGTGGAATGATTACAGGTACAGTGATGGGAATCATCAATAGTTGAGACGATATTGGACAAGTAAGAAATAGAAGAAGGAAAGCAAGTGCAAATCCCACAAAAAAGGCAACAATCATCTCAACCATCATTTGAAGGATGAGCCGGCCTCCTTTAGCGCCATGTAGCGCACGATTTCGTAACTCAAAAAATCGCTTACGATAAATATCTATGTAGAGGTGCACAAAATTAAATAACGCACAAAACAGCAACAGCGCGCCACACACAACAAACAATCGGTAATAGTTGAGCGTAAAAGGCAAGTCAATGGAAAATCTGTGTCGTACCCCTGCTATGGGGAGGATGCGTACCTCTATATTGTGGTTGGCATTAATTTGAGACGGATAATCTAACAGTTTCTTTGAAAGAGTGTTAACATCCACTCTCGGGTGCAGCTTCACATACATCAACTGGTTAAAATAATCCCATTGTGCTGATTCGGGCATTGAGTGGGCATTTTGTATCAAAGGAAAGTTGTGAATGGCCTCAAACGTTACATTGGAATTGGGAGGTGGATCTTTAACCACTGCAGTAACGGTAAATGGTGGAAAAAGGTCAAACATTGCCGTTTTCATCTGTTGTCCTATAGCGCCCTCTACATCTCCAAACAATCTTATGGCAACACTTTGGGTGAGAATGATGCTCTGTTCTATGTGTAATGGGCGAATGGCATCTCCGCTGACAAACCATTGTGGAAAAACCTTTAAAAACGTGCTGTCTGCAAAGAGTACCTGAAGGGAAATAAAAGGTATCTTTTCTGTGGTATAATCAAAGGGAGAAAAGAGATAACCTGTACAATATGCCACTTCAGGAAAATGATCGAGTATCTTTGTTCTTAGAATACCCGGCACCCATTCGTTCAAATTGTTAGATTGTTTTTCAACGGTATATATACGATATATCTCCTTTGAATCGGGATAAAAATGGTCGAATGAAGTTTCATAGCGCAGCCAATAAAGCGCATGAGTAAAGCAGGCAAGGCCAAATGCCAATCCCAAAAGTGCTGTTAACGATTGCGCTTTATATTTCCACACATTGCGGAAGCCGATTTTAAAATATTTTCGAATCATTTATTACAGTATGTGGGTTATTTTCAATATCAATTGCATATTTATCAATTCTGACAGTAAAGATAATTGTTTTGAGACTATCAGATGAATTATTCGTTACTTCAATCTTCCGAAATCAATTTTTTTTGCATCCAAAATAGAGTTCTTTGTTGCATTGTTGTTGCCAAAAGTGTTGTATCCTTATTTGCCAAAAATGCTGCATTCCCAAATGCTGTTTACACCATAGCCTCTCTATGAATAGATTGTCCAATGCCCGACCTTTGCCGTCCATTCTGATCCGCATCGCTACCTTTGACTTAAATTCTGCTGCAAACTTCCGGGGACTTGTCGATCTTGTTGAGGCAAAGGTATCACTTTAAGTAGCGGTCTGAATATCGGGGAGCATTGTACTATGTTCCATCAGGCACGATTTAAGTAGTGGATAGGGTTGAATAGTTTTCATCTGAACAAAAAAAATGAGTACTTTTGCACAACTAATGATGATTTTTATGAATAAATTAACGCTCAAATCAATCGCCCTCTTTTTTGTGATTTCTTTATGTAGTAATTATCTACATTCTCAAGAGATTTCGGGGCAATGGAATGGCCTTTTATCCATTCAAGGGCAGAGCCTCAGACTCGTTTTCCACATCTCTCAAACCTCCGATGGCTACGCCTCCACTATGGATAGTCCCGATCAGGGCGCATCAGGGATTTCCGTTGCCTCCACCACCTTTGATGGAGTTCAGTTGGAGATCAAGATGCCCAATATGGGGTTGTTGTATCAAGGCGAGTTCAAAACAGACTCCATAGTGGGAACGTTTACGCAGGGCGCTTTGTCGCTTCCGATGATGCTGAAACGAGCCACTGAACCAATAACACCCATCCTTCGTCCTCAAGAACCAAAGCCTCCTTTTCCCTATCGTTCAGAGGATGTTTTTTTTGAAAACAAATGCGCAAAAGAGGTAACCCTTGCGGGAACGCTCACATTGCCTGCAACGGGTTCAAATTTTACAGCGGTGGTACTTATTACGGGAAGCGGAGCGCAAAACAGAGACGAGGAGATCATGGGACACAAACCATTCTTGGTGATTGCCGATTTCCTTACCCGAAACGGGATTGCCGTTCTTCGATTTGATGATCGCGGCTTTGGACAATCCACCGGCAACTTTGCAACGGCCACCACAGCAGATTTTGCTACCGATGTCCAAAGCGCCATTGATTATTTAAAAAGCAGAAACGAGATCAATCCCCAAAAGATAGGGCTGATGGGACACAGCGAAGGCGGAGTCATTGCGCCGATGGTTGCGGCAAATTCATCAGATGTTGCCTTTATTGTGATGCTTGCAGGAACGGGCATTCGCGGAGATGCTTTATTGCTTCTTCAACAAGAAGCCATTTATCGAGTATCGGGGGTTCCGGAAGAACAAATATCAAAGATCAAAAAGTCAAACGCAAAGATTTTTGACCACATCGTAAACGCAAACAACATACTTTCTACTCAAGATATCATGGATTTTATTGCAACGTTAGATCCTCAAATTTTGCCCGATGGAATGACCACGAACAATTTTCAGCAGTTTGCCAATCAAATATCTACGCCTTGGATGTTATACTTTCTCCGATACGATCCCGCTCCGGCGCTTCAAAAAGTAAAGTGTCCTGTTTTTGCCATTAATGGATCAAAAGATTTGCAGGTGACTGCTAAAGAGAATCTTGATGCTATTCGTGCAGCGCTCATTAAAGGAGGAAATCAAAAAGCAACCATCAAAGAGTATCCCGGACTTAACCATCTGTTTCAAGAGTGTACCACCGGTTCTCCCACAGAGTATGCGGCCATTGAAGAGACCTTTTCTCCTGTAGTATTAAAAGATTTATGCGATTGGATATTATCTTTAACATTTTGATAATTAAAATTATAACTATTTTCGCGTAACTTAACTGAGTTTTTTTGCTTTTTCCTGATGATTATTTTTGGAGGAGATGTTTTTTTGTTTATCTTTGTACCATAATAATAGTACAATATACCTATAATATAATATATATCTATATGATTAATTTTAGATTAGATTACTCGTCAGGTGTGCCAATCTATCGGCAGATTATTGATCAGATTCGGTTTGGCATTGTGTCGGGGCAACTTAAATTGGGCGAACAGCTTCCCACGGTCAGAGCGCTTGCCGTGTCGCTTAAAGTAAACTTAAATACTGTCTCAAAAGCGTATAAAGAATTAGAAATCAAAGATATTTTGGAAACGCAACAAGGGGCTGGAACCTTTATCAACAAAACAGAACTTGTGGTTCAGGAAAAAGAACGGGAAGATAAGTTAAAGGAAATCTGTTTGCAATTCTCTGCCCTATTGTTTAGTTACGGATTTACCACTGAGGAGGTTATTCAAGAATTGAAGAAAATAAACACTTTTAAATAGATCAACCATGACACCAAACTCCACAAACAAAGGGTGGTTTAACCCTATCTCATTTTCTGTATTGCTGATATTGACTGCTGTATCGGCTATTTTGTACATTATGAACATCATTACCCTTCCGCTATTGGTGCTATTGCTCCTCTTTTCAGGATTGTTTTCAACAGCCATCCGCATTGCCGACCAATGGGAGCGAGCGGTTGTGTTGCGTATGGGAAAGTATAAGGGGTTGAAAGGTCCAGGTCCTTTTATGATTTTTCCCATTATTGACGCCATCTCTACCTATATTGATCAGCGTGTTCGGGTCAGCGCTTTTAAGGCAGAGCAGACCCTTTCCAAAGATACGGTGCCGGTTAATGTGGACGCAGTGGTCTATTGGACGGTTTGGGATGTGGAAAAAGCCGCTTTGGAGGTACAGGAGTATATAAAAGCCATTGAACACATTGCCCAAACCGGTTTAAGGGACACCATTGGCAAACACGAACTGTCGGAACTTTTGCAAGATCGCGATAAAATTGCCGAAGATTTGCAATTGGTGCTCGACAGAAACACAAACCCTTGGGGGATTACGTGTCAAACAGTTGGAATCAAAGATATTGTTATTCCACAAGCATTGGCAGATGCCATGAGTAAAGAGGCGCAGGCAGAGCGTGAAAGAAGGGCGCGTGTGATCTTGGGAACAGCCGAAACAGAGATTGCCGAAAAATTTGAACAGGCAAGCAAGAAATATACCAACAACCCCGTTGCCTTGCACCTGAGGGGGATGAATATGTTGTTTGAAGGGTTAAAAGAGAAGGGATCTATGGTGATTGTACCCAGTTCGGCATTGGAAACGATGAATTTGGGTGCGATAGGCGGTTTGGCTTCATTAACAAAGTACAACGAAGTGAACAATTAGATTGTTCATAAAAACCAACGCTGTATCATCGTATTGCGCCAACTCTTCTGGCGTATATTTGCCGAGTTCACAGATTTCAACCGCTTAACGGAATTTTTCGGTCAGTTCTACCAGCACAAATTCACTTGAACGTCAAATCTGCTGTGGGATTGAGATCGAAAAAGATCTATCTTCGTCATAATTTTACATGGAATCAACGAATAAATGTATTAACTTTGCAAATCCAATCAAAAATAAAACAATGAATCAAAACAAAATCGTAGTTATCGGTAGTTGTAATACCGACATGGTGATCAAATCTGAGCGGCTGCCTCTTCCGGGCGAAACCATTATAGGTGGCGTCTTTATGATGAACCCCGGCGGAAAAGGCGCCAATCAGGCTGTTGCTGCCGCCCGTATGGGTGGAAATGTTACTTTTATTACCAAAACAGGGAACGACCACTTTGGGGAACAATCTATTGAACTGTACCGGAAAGAAAAGATCAATACAGAGTATATCCTCTCCGACCCCGTTCATCCATCGGGTATTGCGTTAATCACTGTGGATGCAAAGGGAGAAAATTGTATTGTGGTGGCTTCCGGTGCAAATGCCACATTGAGCCTTGCCGATATTGACAAGGCTAAGGATGAGATAGAATCAGCGGAGATCGTATTGATGCAATTGGAGATACCCATGGAGACGGTGGAGTATGCCGCCCAAATTGCCCATCGAAAGGGGGTAAAGGTGATCCTCAATCCGGCGCCGGCGCAACCACTGTCAGATCAACTGCTGAAATCTGTGCACATCATTATCCCAAATAAGACAGAGGCTGAAATGCTTTCGGGGGTAAAGGTTACCGACTGGCTCTCTGCCGTAACGGCGGCGAGTGCCATCAGCGAGCGAGGCGTTGACGTTGTTGTGCTCACATTGGGCGCAATGGGCGCTTTGGTCAAAGAGGGGGATCGTTTTTTCAAAATTGACGCCATCCCCGTAACGGCTGTGGATACCACTGCGGCAGGAGATACCTTCTGCGGCACCTTCTGCGTAGGTCTCTCCCAAGGGTTGTCCGTTGTTGACGCCGTAAGATTGGCTTGCAGCGCATCTGCCATCTCCGTTACCAAGATGGGTGCGCAGGCATCCATTCCCTATCGGAAAGAGGTTCAATTCCCAACAACCACTTCCACACAGGTCTGATAACAATTGAAAGACCACTTTCTTCCACCCTTTGTCCACACAACCAAAGTGAAAAACGATACCTGAATGTTTACGAAAAACCTCTGTTCCATAATGTGTTTGATGCTGTTACTCGCAACGTGCGGCAAACAGGCAACCGTTGAGGTTGTCAACCTCCGTTGTGAATTGTTGCATAACCCACAGGGGATTGACGATACAGCGCCCCGCCTTTCGTGGGAGATCACCGGCGAGGGACGTGGTATTCAACAGAGAGCGTACCGGATATTGGTGGCTTCATCGCCCGAAAAACTCAACGCAGGAGAAGGCGACTTGTGGGATTCAAAAAAGGTAACGTCCAACGCTTCGGTGAATGTGCCATACCGCGGCAAAGCGCTTGAGAGTCGCGCCGTATGCTACTGGAAAGTTCAGGTAACCACCAACCGCGGACGCTCCGCATGGAGTGAGTCGGCGTCATGGAGTATGGGGCTATTGAATCCGGACGATTGGCAAGCCGAGTGGACGGGATTGGACAAAAGTTTTAAGGATGACGTGATGGAGGGCAAATCGCGGCTATCGGCGCGTTACCTCCGCAAGGAGTTTGATGTTGGGCAAAAACCGGTGAAAGCCACCATATATATCAGCGGTCTTGGTCTATATAAGCTCTACCTCAACGGACAGGCCATTGGAAAACAGGAACTTTCGCCAACGCCCACCGACTATACAAAGGTGGTCAAATACAATACATTTGATGTAACTGACGAAGTGATTCAAGGGTGTAACGCCATTGGCGTAACGTTGGGCAACGGGCGCTTTTTTTCTGTACGTCCTACACGCACGAATGTTCCTGCATTACGCCATTTCGGTTTCCCTAAGATGATCCTGCAATTGGAGTTGACCTTTGCCAACGGCAGCCGCCAAACCATTGTGAGTGATGATTCGTGGAAGGTAACCGCTGATGGTCCTATCCGCGCCAACAACGAATTTGACGGCGAAGCGTACGACGCCACCATGGAGATGCCCGGCTGGAACGCCACCGGATTCGACGACAGGTTGTGGATGCAGGCTGAAGGGGTACAGGCGCCCGAAGGAAAACTCGAAGCACAGCGCAACCCCAATATAAGGGTGATGGAGACGATACATCCCAAGGGCATTACACAACCCCAGCCCGGAACCTACATACTTGATATGGGGCAAAATATGGTAGGATGGATTGCCATGAAGGTAAAAGGCAAGGCGGGCGATCAGGTAAAATTGCGCTTTGCAGAAGCGTTACAGGACGATGGGACACTCTTTCTCGCCAACCTGCGCGGCGCTTTGGTAACCGACCTCTATACCCTAAAAGGAGGCGATACAGAGTGGTTTGAACCAACCTTCACCTACCACGGTTTCCGTTTTGTTGAGATCACCGGTTACCCCGGAACGCCTGACATACACGATTTTGAAGGGAAAGTGCTCTACGACGAAATGGAGACAACCGGAACGTTTGAAACCTCTAACGAAACCCTGAACCAAATCTATAAGAACGCTTATTGGGGGATTCGCGGCAACTATCGCGGAATGCCTACCGACTGCCCGCAACGAGACGAGCGTATGGGGTGGTTAGGCGACCGAGCTGTTGGTCTGCACGGCGAAAGTTTTGTCTTTGGCGTCCACAACCTCTATGCCAAATGGCTCGACGACATTGCACAGGCTCAACGCGAGGATGGTCGCATTCCGGACGTGGCGCCCAACTACTGGATCTCTTATACAGACAATATGACGTGGCCCGGCGCTCTCCTCATCATGGCAAACACGCTATACGAACAATTTGGCAATATCGAACCCATTGTAAAACATTACGATTCGATGAAGCGGTGGATGGACTATATGCGCAACACCTATATGGAAGAGAACATCATGCCCAAAGACAGGTTTGGCGACTGGTGTATGCCGCCCGAATCGCCCAAACTGATTCACTCCCAAGATCCCACACGAAAAACAGACGCCGCGGTGCTCGGCACCACCTTCTATTACCGTATGTTGTTCCTCCTCCAGCGGTTCGCCAACCTGCTCAACCTCCCCGATGAAGCAAACGCTTTTGCCCAAGAAGCCGTTGCCGTAAAAGATGCCTATAATGAGAAGTTCTTTAATCTCCAAACTGCACAGTATAGCAACAACACCGTAACGGCAAACTTGTTGTCGCTTTGCTTTGGAATGGTTCCCGATGGGTATGCAGAGAGGGTGTTTCAAAACATTGTGGACAAGACCGAACAAGAGTTTGACGGTCATGTCAGCACCGGTTTGGTAGGTATCCAATGGCTAATGCGCGGATTGT
>Ga0082212_10013615_pt1 | contig 10156 bp, 9 predicted proteins | sample TergutNt197P3_FD_71548 | JGI IMG/M metagenome (GOLD analysis project Ga0082212, IMG submission 71548) | Neocapritermes taracua P3 segment gut microbial communities from Petit-Saut dam, French Guiana - Nt197 P3 | ecosystem: Host-associated > Arthropoda: Insects > Digestive system > Gut ...
GTTCTGATTATTTTCGCGGAAGTATTATTGCTTATTCCAATGAATTGAAACAACATTTGCTCGGTGTTTCTAAAAGCGCTTTAAAGCAATATGGCGCTGTCAGTAAGCAGGTCGTCGAACAAATGGCGCAAGGCGCTTTGAAGGCTTTGCAATGCGATTATGCTATTGCTACTTCGGGCATTGCAGGACCCGCCGGCGGTTCTCCTGAAAAACCGGTAGGTACCGTATGGATTGCTGTGGCCAATAAAGAAAATGTTGTATCAAAAAAATACCGCTTCACCCCTATACGCGAACAAAACATACAACGAGCGGTCAACACCGCTTTAATAGCGCTGCTGGATCAAATTTATTAACAGCAAATTATAATCTGCATTTTGCATTTATTGATGCCACATCATTAGCTACGGTCTTTTACTAATGCTTCAAAGCTACGGTCATACTTTGCTTCCACTGCTTTGCTGAAAAAACATGCGGGAAACTCGCCCATCCGCTGATGATAAGCTAAACACTCGCAACATTTTCCATGCTTGCTACAAGGATATGTGCAGGAACATTTCATGGCGCTGTTATTTTGACAACTCATTTTGACAATTATTTATCGGTTATTATTCTATTTAGCGCTGCAAATATAGATATAATTTTGCATTGTAACCAATTAGCGTTACCTTTGTATCCGATATATAATAAAAAACAGGATGAAGGGACGTAATTATATTGTAGTTATAATTGTATTATTATCCTCCTGTATTGGAAATAACAGGATGAAAAATACAGCAGATAGTAAGGTGGAAACCCAATCGGCTGTCGGCGCTGAAAAAGAGGCTGTGACCAACGATAGAGGTTATATTGTAAGCGTTGGGGATATGGCGCCGGATTTTACGCTGCAGATGACAAACGGAGAGGAAGTGACCCTGTCGGACTTACGCGGAAAAGTGATCATGCTTCAGTTTACGGCAAGCTGGTGTAGCGTTTGTCGCAAAGAAATGCCTTTTATCGAAAATGATATATGGCAGAAACATAAAGAGAACCCTAAGTTCTATTTGTTTGGCATCGACCGTGACGAACCGCTCGATAAAGTGGAGGAATTTGTGAAACAAACAGGCGTTACGTATCCATTAGGGCTTGATCCGGACGCCAACATCTTTGCACTTTATGCCGCGCGCAATGCGGGCATCACACGGAATGTTATCATTGATACAGATGGGCGTATCGTGATGCTTACTCGTTTATACGATGAAGCGGAATTTGCCGAGATGTGTCATACAATTGATATATTACTTAAAAATTAGGGATATAAAACGAAGCATGTAACCTATTACAGCAAAGAAAAATGTACAAGCGAGTTCCACTCGACTTTAATATAAAAATAAAAGAATATACGAATGAAAAATGTATTTATGGGGATTGATCATCCAGCGATTGCAGCGTATGATGTAGTAGCGCTAACACAATGGTATTGTGATGTGCTTGGTTATAAGGTAATTGCTCAAACAGACAAGCCGGTCTTTATCATCGAAGCGCCGGATGGGACATTTATTGAGATGATGCCAAAAGACGAAACTGTACGACCTGATCGCACAATTAGTACGCCGGGATGGTCGCATCTTGCCTTGCGCGTAAGTAATATGGATGAAGCCATGGCTGCGCTCGACATGAAAGGCGTTATTTGGAGCGGCGCTGAATTTGGAGCTGTTGGCGGAGGACGTATCCGTAACTTTGCCGATCTCGAAGGCAACATTTTACAAATAGTCCAAAGACTATGAAATTCGTTTTTTTTCGTTCCGAAAAAGACCTTCGTTTCGTAATTGTTAATTCCAATTTTTATGTTTTAATTGAAAAAATGCTACTTAATTTACAAAAAAATCTGCCGGCTATCGAACTGTTGAAAAAGGAGCATATCTTCGTGATGAATTCGATTCGCGCTTCCGAACAGGATATTCGCCCGTTGCGTATCGTCGTATTAAACCTTATGCCGTTGAAGATAACGACAGAGACCGATCTTGTACGCCTGTTGAGTAATTCGCCTCTACAGATAGAGCTTGATTTCATGAAGATTAAAGGGCGCCAGCCTAAAAATACGCCTGTTGAACACATGCAGGAGTTTTACAGAGATTTCGATACGATGTACGATAATTATTACGATGGGATGATCATCACCGGAGCTCCTGTCGAACAATTGCCGTTTGAAGAAGTAACTTACTGGGACGAACTGAAGATTATTATGGATTGGGGTCGGACGCACGTCACCTCTACCCTGTTTATTTGCTGGGCGGCGCAAGCGGGGTTGTTTCATTTTTATGGCATCCCTAAATATGATTTGTCCACCAAAAAATTCGGCGTTTTCAAACATACAATGAACGAACCATTTCTTCCTATCTTTCGCGGTTTTGATGATGAGTTTTTTGTGCCTCACAGTCGTCATACCGAAATACGGCGCGAAGACATCCTGCAGGTTCCGGCATTGAAGTTATTATCCGAAAGTATGGAAGCAGGGGTTTATATGCTTATGTCGCGCGGGGGGCGTGAATTTTATATAACTGGTCATTCCGAATATGCGCCTGTCGCATTACACGATGAATACTTCCGCGATATAAATAAAGGGTTGCCGATAAACATACCCGCTAATTATTATACAGATGATGACCCATCCAAACCCCTCATTGTGCGATGGCGAGGTCACGCCAATCTGCTTTTTACGAATTGGCTTAATTACTATGTTTATCAGGATACGCCCTATCGTATCAAAGACATGAAATATTTTGGCGAATTATGACAGTGGCGCGACCTGTCGAACTGCTGGCCCCTGCCAAAGACTTGATTTGCGGAAAGGAAGCTATTCTTCACGGCGCCGATGCCGTGTATATCGGAGCGCCAAAATTCAGCGCACGGTCAGCCGCCGGTAATTCGATAGACGACATTCATGCCCTCTGTGATTTTGCGCATATTTATCAAGCGCGCGTTTATGTAGCGCTGAATACCATCCTCATGGACGACGAGTTGAAGGAGGTTGAGCGAATGATCTGTCAGATTTATGATGCCGGCGCCGATGCCCTGATCGTCCAGGATATGGGCATCACGTTGTTAGAAATCCCCCCCATTCCGCTTCATGCGAGCACACAGACAGACAACGGTATGCCAGAGAAAGTCGAGTTTCTCTCAAAAGCCGGTTTTTCGCGAATCATTCTTGCCCGCGAATTAACGCTTAAAGAGATACAAACCATATCGCAACACGTCCCTGAAGCATCACTTGAAGCATTTATACACGGTTCATTATGTGTTTGTTACAGCGGAAATTGTTATTTAAGCGCTGCATTATTTAGCCGCAGCGCCAATCGCGGCGAGTGCGCCCAGTGTTGCAGACTACCCTACACATTAGTTGATGCCGACGATGCGGTAATCATCAAACACAAACACCTGCTTTCATTAAAAGACATGAATTACTCTAACGATCTGGAAGCATTGTTACAGTCAGGCGTCTCGTCATTAAAAATTGAAGGCCGACTAAAAGATGTGTCATACGTCAAAAATACGGTTGCGTACTATCGGAAAAAATTAGACACATTATTTGTTTCAAACCCAATATTCACCCGCTCATCTGTCGGCCAATCGACCTATACCTTTGACCCTGAGCCCGCAAAGAGTTTCAACCGCCGTTTCACATCCTACATGCTACACGGACGCGATATGGATAGTACCTCCTTCGACACCCCAAAATTCATCGGCGAACCTCTGGGCATTGTAGAAGATATTAGACCTAATTTTTTTACATTTAAAAAAAATCGCGTAAATTCGCGGACAACGAATGGTGATGGATTAACATTCTTCAATTCGATTAATTCGCGGTGTGATTTGGAAGGTTTCCGCGTGAATCGTGTAGAAGCAGACCGTATCTATCCCCATATAATGCCAATTATAAAGCCAGGAACGCATCTATACCGCAATTATGATCAAGCCTTTGAAGCCCTTTTATCAAAGCCTTCTGCCGAACGCAAGATAGGTGTAACGCTCGAATGGGCTGACTATCCAGACGGTTTTACGTTGACGATGACCGACGAAACATATGAGCAGGTTACAATCCTACGCCCTTTTGTAAAAGACCTTGCCCGTAAACCTCAAGACGATACCATTCGTAGACAGTTAGCCAAGCTGGGTAACACCCCATTTTCCGCCACTCAAATAATTATTTCGACATCGAGCGACTATTTTGTGCCGTCCTCATTACTCAACGATATGCGACGGGAGGCTTCTGAAAAATTATTATCCGTCCGACGATTACGTTATTCACATACCGCTGGCATGATTGTTGATGGCAGAATATCACGACCGCTATTCGCAATAACTACCAATGCTTACCCGTTAAAAAATCTTGATTTCACTTCGAATATTTCTAATGCAAAAGCAGAAACGTTTTATAAAAATCACAAAGTCGAGTCGATAGCGCCTGCCTTTGAGCTTTCAAAGAACGAACTACCCACGTATACCACACTTATGGTCACAAAACATTGCCTTCGATACAGTATGGGCTGGTGTCCTGTCCACCAGAAAACCACCTCACCCTATAATGAACCTTACTATCTCATTCACAAAGAAATACGTTTACGTTTAACCTTCGATTGTGAAAATTGCCGGATGCTTATTTCAACATAGAAGCGGGTTAAATTACTCAGTAGTTATAGATTAATTGCGTCAGTCTTGACTATGCGTTACACTATCGATTTACACAGGGTTATTCAAATTTCATACCAACGGTGTTAAAAATGAGATACGATAACTGTCCTTAACAAAATAATAAAGGTGTCTATTTGAAAATCGGTCTTTGCCAAAATCAACCTTAGTCAAATACGTTAAAAAAGTTAAATAATCTGACTATTTCGTGGAAAAAGACGTACCTTTGCCTTTTTATTTAATACTATATTATGAAATACAGTTTATTTGTTTTCGTTATCCTGATGGTTATTGCCTGCGATGATGTGCCTGAGCCGCGACTGTTGGGGAAATGGCAATTGAAGACTGTCGAAAAAAACGGCGCAGTCACAACAGTTGATACGGTGTGGTATAACTTTCAGTCGGCATCTATCTTTTCACTTCAGGTCTATATTACACAAAGTAATAGTTATCAAGAATATATCGGGATGCGTACGCAGGTTGAAAATGTCATTTCCATACTTATAGAAAACACTAACATCGTTGATTGGACTGACTGGCGCAGTGGCAATCGCTCGTTTACCATTGATAAAGCGAATAAACGCAGCTTACTGTTGAGGAGCGAAGAAGGGTATCTCTATTCATTCATCAAATTTTAACAGGAACTTTTATGAAGGATTATCTGAATCAATTAGATGACAGTCAGCGAGAAGCGGTGATTTACGATGGTGGGCCTTCGCTTGTAGTGGCAGGCGCCGGGTCAGGTAAAACACGCGTGCTGATCTATAAAATCGTTCACTTGCTTAAAAACGGTTATCAACCTCATACGATATTAGCGCTTACTTTTACGAATAAAGCGGCGCGTGAGATGAAGAATCGCATCGCTGCGTTAGTCAATGAATACAGTACGCGTTATTTGTGGATGGGTACTTTTCACTCCATTTTTTATCGTATCTTACAACGTGAGGCGCATCTTATAGGCTACCCTGCCAACTTTACCATTTACGACCAGGCGGATTCGAAGAACCTGATAAAAACCATCCTAAAAGAATTGCTGCTCGACGAAAAAGTTTATCGTCCGAATGTGGTGCAAAGTCGTATTTCCAATGCGAAGAATGCGTTGATTACGTGCAACGCTTATAGCGCCAATACAAAATTGATTGCCGACGACAAGCGTTGTAACACACCACTAATCAGCGACATATATAAATGGTATCAAGGTAGGTGTTTTCAAGCGGGAGCGATGGATTTTGACGATCTGCTGTTATATACCAATATTTTGTTCCGCGACCATCTGGATGTTCTTGCCAAATATCAGCGTCAATTTCAATATATATTAGTTGATGAATACCAGGACACTAATTTTGCTCAACATCTGATAGTTTCGCGTTTGTCCGAACCGCATCAGAAAGTTTTTGTGGTTGGCGACGACGCCCAAAGCATCTATTCGTTTCGTGGCGCCAACATAGATAATATGCTTCGCTTCAAAGATAATTACCAAAGTTGTCATATTTTCAAATTAGAGCAGAATTATCGCTCTACACAAACCATAGTCGATGCTGCTAATAGCTTGATAACAAAGAACAAAGAACAAATAAAGAAGACAATTTATTCCAAAAATGCAAAAGGAAGCAAAATAACCGTGCTGTCATCCTATTCGGATTATGAAGAGGGATACATTGTTTCGTCAAAAATCTGGGAAATGATGCAAGAACCAGGTAGTTCGTTTTCCGATTTTGCCATACTTTACCGTACCAACTCCCAGTCGCGCGTGTTAGAAGAGGCTTTACGTAAACGAATGATCAAATACAAGGTGTATGGCGCGTTATCGTTTTATCAACGAAAAGAGATAAAAAATGTGTTAGCCTATTTACGCATGATCGTAAATCCAAAGGATGAAGAAGCGTTCAAAAGAATCATCAATTTCCCATTACGCGGTATCGGCCAGTCGACCATTGATAAGCTACAACATACTGCTATAACAGCCAACATCAGCTTATGGGAAGTTATAAGCTCGCCGGATGTCTATCTCAATAATCTCAGTAAAGGCGCCGTCGAAAAAGTCAGACTTTTCAATGCATTGATAGATACCTTGCAAAAGCAAAAAAGCGAAATGAACGCAGCGGAGATCGGCTTTTCCACTGTCAAATTAAGCGGCATGGACATCTTCTTTTCATCGGATAAAACGCTCGATGGTATTAGTCGTCTTGAAAACCTGCAAGAGCTGTTAAGGGCTATGAATGAGTTTGTAGCGCTTCGATTAGAAGAAGGTTCAAATGCTGTCTTTTTGTCGGATTTTCTGATGGAAGTATCGTTAATGACCGACCAGGACAATGACAAGGATGAATTTGCCGATAAGGTATCCATGATGACGGTTCATTCGGCTAAAGGTCTTGAATTTAAAAATGTTATTATTGTAGGATTGGAAAATGATTTGTTCCCTTCGGCGCAAGCCATGTACAACCAGAAGGCTATCGAAGAAGAACGGCGTTTGTTTTATGTAGCCATCACCAGAGCAAAAGCACATTGTATCATCACTTATGCCACCAACCGCTTCAGAAACGGACAAAACAACCTATCTACTCCCAGTTTTTTCTTGGATGATATCGACGACAAGTATCTTGATTATCCTGATGATATTGCATTGCCGACTAATCAATGGGCGACAAACGATTATGATCGGTATAGTTACAAGCAAAAACGGGAACCATCACAACAAAATCCGGTATGGGATGCAGATTCATCGGGCAGTTGGCGCTCTAATCGTCCTGCACCGAAGCAGACGGAATCGCCGTATATACACCGCTACTCTCCCATATCCCCTGCAATGAAGGATTCTCAAAGCCTTTCTCCCGTATCCCCTGCAACGAAAGAATCACAAACAGTCAAGTCTCTTGCCGGTTTTTCCGTTGGTAATAAAGTCTATCATGAGCGATTCGGCGAAGGGATCATCGTATCGTTACAAGGAAAAGGCAACGACGCCAAGGCGACAGTCGATTTTAAAATTGTGAGAACAAAACATTTATTATTGAAATATGCCAGACTGAAATTGTTATCGTCCTGAAATCGAACCTGAAATAAATAAACAAATGATTGATCCCGCAATTAATATACCTTCTCCCTGTTATGTAATCGAAGAATCACTGCTCCGACACAATCTTTCGCTAATAAAGCGCGTGAGTGAAAACGCCGGTGTGGAGATCATACTGGCCTTCAAGGCTTTTGCTTTATGGAAAACTTTCCCTATTTTCAAGGAATACGGTTTTAGCTCAACTGCCAGTTCGGTCAATGAAGCGCAGCTTGCATTTGAAGAGATGGGAAGCCCGGCCCATACCTTCTCGCCGGCATACACAGACGAAAACTTTCCAGTTTTAATGGCATACAGCAGCCATATCACGTTCAACTCGTTAACGCAATATCGCAGATATTTTCCACATATAGCTGCTTCCAGTAAAAAAATATCCTGTGGATTACGAATCAACCCTGAGTTTTCGACTGTTGATACATCCTTGTATAATCCCTGTATGCCGGGTTCACGAATGGGTATCACAGCCGACAAGTTCGACAAAACCGTGCCGGAGGGGATTGAAGGGCTTCATTTTCATACCTTATGCGAATCGACTTCCTACGATCTAAAAAAGACTTTAGTCGTTGTCGAAAAACGGTTCGGGCATTTGTTAGATCAAATAAAATGGTTGAATATGGGAGGCGGGCATCTGATGACCCGTAAAGATTATGACACCGAACACCTTATTTCGTTATTGAAATCTTTTAAAGTAAGGCATCCGAATCTTAAAATTATATTGGAACCCGGTAGCGCTTTTGTATGGCAGACTGGTTTTTTACTGACTACTGTCGTCGATATCGTAGAAAATAACGGTATTAATACAGCTATCATTGACGCCTCCTTTTCCTGCCATTTACCTGATTGTTTAGAAATGCCCTACAAACCGGTCATTAGGGGCGCTACAGATGCCGATCCGTTCGATGCAATTTCGAATGATGTTGATAGTTACAACAGAATCGCCAGTTTGAACCAGAAAAACGACAGCGCTAGCGAGGCGAAAAACAGGTATCGCATTGGCGGTAACAGTTGCCTTAGCGGCGATTTCATCGGGGATTGGTATTTTGAGAAACCACTTGAAACAGGCGATAAAATCATTTTTGAAGATATGATCCATTATACAACCGTCAAAACAACCATGTTCAATGGCATTCCGCATCCTTCCATTGCTCTTCTCCGTAATGACGGGATGTTAGACTTATACCGCACCTTCGCCTACGAAGATTATAAGTGTTTGATGAATTAGTTGATCGAAGTTTACTAGTTTATTATCTTCACAAAATGACAAAAAAAGAACGAGTTAAATTAGCGTTGGCGCATCAAAATACAGATTTTGCTCCCTATAATATCGAACTTACAAGCGCTGCCATGAAAAACTTCACAGAAAAATATGGCGAGCCGAAGGAAGGATTTTTTCAATTTGCGGGTAACCATATTGAAAAGATTAGCTATAAAGACGGCGAATATATCAAACACGGATATTTTAGGGATGAGTATGGGGTTGTTTGGAACAGAAACGCTGGCGACGATATAGGCGTCGTAGCGGAGTACCTCCTGAAAAAACCTGATTTGGAGGGTTTTGCTTTTCCTTCTATTGACGCGGCTACTATTCATCAGCGTACGAAAAGTGTGCTGGACAATGGCAATGACACCTTTAAACTTGTAAAAATAGGGATACTTCTTTTTGAGCGTGCATGGAGTTTACGCGGCATGGAAAACCTGTTGATGGATTTTTATTTGAATGAAGCATTTGTGGAAGAGCTATTATCAAGTATCACCGAGTATAATGCAGCCATCATAAACGAAGCGCTTAAATATGATGTTGATGGTTTTTATTTTGGCGATGATTACGGCCAGCAAAGCAGTCTGATCATGGACCCGCAGGTATGGCGACAGTTTCTCAAGCCACAATTGAAGCGTACTTTTGCACCAATCAAAGCACAAGGGTTACCTGTGTTTTTACATTCTTGCGGAAACATTTCCGACATCTTGGACGATCTTATCGAAATAGGCCTCGATTGTTATCAAACGGTGCAACCGGAGATTTACGATCTGCGTCTGCTCAAGCAACAATTTGGAAGCAAACTCACCTTTTACGGCGCAATCAGCGCCCAGCGCTTTTTGCCTTTTGCATCACCCTTTGCGGTACAGGAAAAACTCAGGGAAACAATCGACATCTTAGGCGAAAACGGCGGATATATCTGCGCCCCAACGCATCAGGTGCCGGAAGATGTCCCCCCAGAAAATTGTATGTCCATGATTGATTTTTTCTTCAAAAATATAATAAATACTTGAAACTAACGATTTGAAAAAACGGGAAACCAATTATTTTTTTTGCCTCAATCGTATTTTGATGAGATTTTTTTATTACTTTTGTCTCGAATTTTTATAAAATTACACATCGAAAAATTTTAATATTATGGAAAGAATAAAAGTTGCCATTTTAGG
>Ga0082212_10013616_pt1 | contig 10156 bp, 4 predicted proteins | sample TergutNt197P3_FD_71548 | JGI IMG/M metagenome (GOLD analysis project Ga0082212, IMG submission 71548) | Neocapritermes taracua P3 segment gut microbial communities from Petit-Saut dam, French Guiana - Nt197 P3 | ecosystem: Host-associated > Arthropoda: Insects > Digestive system > Gut ...
ATAATGGCGCTTCGCATATTATCGTAAAGGTTTGGATAATTGACTTTCCGGTTTGTGAAAAGGTAAGCGGTTAAGGCATACAATTCATTAAACGATTTGGGATTACAAATCTCTGAAGAAGGTGTTTTGCAGTTGCTGAACGCATTTAGATCATCTTCATACAGGGTATTACCCGTTAAGTTATAGAGAAATGCAGCAGCTGTAATTCTAAAATCTTTACCGGTAAATTTCATATCTCCCACGTCTTGTATTTTATCAAGCATCTGATCCGGCAGTTTAGACGCGAAATCATAAGCAATCGCTGCACTGTCGCGGTATGTGCTCATCAATTCCGTATGTCCGGAAATACGAAAACAATCGGCTAACATGGCGGCATTAGCGGCATTGGCCCAAGCGGCCATCGCATTGGTGCCGGCTTGATAGAATACAACATCTCTGTTGGGATTATTTATTCCATGACTGTAAGCTATTCCATCGCGAAGACGTAACCAGAAATCGACTTCATAGCGGGCTTCGTCAAGAATATCGGGGATGCCATTCCCGCTTTCCGTAATACCCAGATTATCATCCGAAATCGCACCATTTGAAACGAAGTAGGGTAGTAGCATATCATAAATAATGGACACGTGACCCAAATGACGATCCCAGTCGAAAGCATCGCTGTGTCCGCCCCATGCATTCGGATTGGTTGGATTTCCGGGTTTTCGATAGGCTGCCCACATAGTAGTATTGTCCCATGGATCTCCTCCCGATTTCGGCCAATTCTCGTGATAGGGATGTAAAGTTGTTATATAGACTTTGCAGTTTTCAGGAGATACTTCCGGTATGTAAAGCGGGCGGCGCGTGACAGGAGTTATTTCCATATTGTCTTCACCGATACGCATATAATAAAAACCTTGTGTAGATACCTTAAAAGGTTCGAAGTAAATATTATTACTGATTGTGAAGTCATCGCTGCATCCAATGTCTTCAATAACCAATCGATAAGTTCCGGCGGTATTAAAACCCGTGAAATCGGCCTTCCATACATTGGTATTAAGCATTTGATGATTGTTGCGCATTTCTTCCGAAACGGTTTTCCACAAAGAAAGTGTTCCAACTTGTTGGTTTTCACGGGTAACCGTATTATGGATATAGATATTTTTTCCGGCAAAGGAAGTGTAATCGCGTGAACCGCCGTCACCCAACCACAGGTAAACATCTGCCGATTTAACAGTATTCGCAGTGGAGTAGCCCACGATATTTACTTTAACCGCTTCACTCCGGCTGTTGAAGACGTCAAAAGTTAAGGTTTCTTCTGTAATGTCGCTGTTAATATCTGCAGGCAGGTGGATCGTATAACTTTTTCCCGAACGCATGGATCGAGGCAACTTTATAAAGAGCGTGTGTTCATATGCCCAATCGTAATGATAATCTCTTATTGAATCAGACCATTCCATTTGAGCCATACAACCCAATTTCGATTTTCTATATATATTTGAAGGTATAATGCCTTTATCTCCAAAATCGGGATCATCTGTTGATGTGATTTTCCATCGTTCGGCAACAGCAGCATTGATGATGTTTAAAGGAGAGCCGTATGTGATTAGCCGGTTTTCCGACGGACATACGGCATAAAGCGGACATCTTGCTGTTTCTGCTTCATTAAAGAGAACATCACCGTCTTTAAAATAAAGCATTATATAATCTTTATCCACTATACCGGAAGATATGAGTTTAGATGCAGATACTAAACCTGTTATGGACAAAAAAATAATAATGATAAAAAGTTTTAAAATCTTCATTTTGAAAGTTATTACAAATTAACTTTATTGGGCAATCACCGTAACAAAACTTACGGGAGGCAATTCTACCGTAATGTTTCCGTTGGTTGTTTTTGTCATTTTTATTTCCTGTTTGCTTAATGAATAGTTCGTTGCAAATACCTTTATGTTATTGCAGTTTTCCGGAAGACCTTTAACGGTAGCCGTTCTGCCCGCACCATTATTAACTATATGTACGGCATATTCGTTTCTCGCCAAATTACCAAAAGCGGCACAATTTACTTCTTCCCTGTTACATGTGAAAGGCAAAGCAAAGGCTTTTTCCGGTGTATCCGACAGTTGTTGGATATTCCAAAAACGTTGTGTCGGACGCAGGGGGCCATCCGATCCGAAGATACCCGCTCCCCACAAGAGGGAATAATCGGAGGTATATTGCCATTGCAGTATGCTGAGCGGCTGACAGATAGCAGCAATGCGAATGTACAGGTTTATTTCGTATAGAGCAAATGTTGATTCAAGGAATATTTGCGGATAACGCCAGGCAGCGGCATCGGTGCTTCCTTCACCTATGATTAACGGTACGTTGAGCTGTTGTGCCGAACTCGCCCATTTTTTAAGGGTTTCATCATCACAGCCTCTCCAGGAGTGAAACGAAACGGCTGCGATGTATTTGTGGGTGGTCGGATCATTCAAAGCCGGAAGGATGAAGTCGAAAGTGGTGGCATCGGAATTATCTCCCAACAACATTTTAGTTGCTAATCCTTTAGAAGCCATATATGCGCCCAATCCTTTGATAAAGTCGGCATGTTCCTGCGGCGTATGCTTGACATCAATACCGATGTCGGATTCATTGAAAGAAAAGGAATGTGCTTCTACTCCGTATGCTTCCTTGAGATGAATTAAGTAGTCGGTCAGCGATTGATAAATACGTTGCGTTTTAGTTTCGTCCAAGCGCAATGCGGCAACACCTGAATTTCTAGAAGTGCGCGGTCCGCCATTTAACGCCCAATTAGGTGGAAACCATGCGCTTACTATCACAGGCATGCCTATTGCAGCCAACCGTTGCGCCATTTGCATGGAACGTTCCACACGCTCGTTGATTTTTCCGTTACGCGCTTCCGATAAAGGATTTCCGTCTTCATTTGGATCCCACGTTCCCCATGGCATTTCAACACGTCCGAAAGCAACACGTAAATTCTCAAGACAATAATCGATCACCGGAGGATCATTGACAGGGTTTTGTAGCCGGAAATTTCCGCCAAGACCTTCAAACAAACGACCGGGTCTGCTTCTGTCTATCACCACTTCTACCGGTGAATGGTCTATGTCTCCGGATGCAGTTATAGTAAAATTAAGTTTTCCTTTTATCCCTTTTTTCAGGTTACCGTTTAGCAGTTGCACATACAAAACAGGGTTTCCCGCTTCTTTACGTAAAAAAGCGTTTACATTTGATGAAAAATCTATTTTTATGTTGCGACCGGAAGCAGTAACGACGATTTGTTTGCCGGAAACTCTCCGTAATTGCTTATTGTCGCTGCTTAGTCCGGCGAGGGGGATTGAAACGCTTCCGATTTTCACTGTTCCTGAAGCATAACGTTTTGCAGGCAATTCAAAACAATAATACACACCTTCTACCTGACGGGTTGTATCGGATTGACAGGATAGGGATACATTTGTTACTCCTTGGGCTTTATCTTCTACTGTCTGTTCAAAAGATACGCGTTGTACGGAACTGATGACTTGCGCTATGGAACCATTGCGGCTAAAACGCGTTTGTTGTCGTTCTCTTCCGGTGAAGTTTATTCTTGACCAGTCATTTTCCACCACCCGGAAAGAGGATTCAAATTCAATTAATTCTCCGTCTACCCGGATCCCTGTCATATTTCCCCATGCCATCACTTCTGTTTGTGTTTTAGCAGGAGTATGAATAAAAAAGGAAACAATGAACAAAAAGATAATGTGATTAAATACGTTTTTCATTTTTATTAGATTATTATTTTTGATTTATTATATTTAAGGGAATCGTCTCAGCACTTCAAATCCCATACGGCTATTGTGATAAGGACATCGCCACTGGTCGGCTTTCACTCGTTTTCCCTGAGGTGTTCCGTCGGGATTCACACCGCTGTACCATTCGCCATATTCACGGTCGATCATGTAGGTATTAATCCATTCCCATGTACGAACGGCTGAATGCAGAAATTTTATATCACCACTTATCTGCCAGGCATTTAAAAACCCTACTACCGTTTCGGCTTGTGTCCACCATTCGAGTCTATCAATCAATCGATCGCTCGATTTTTCATACATCATTGCTCCTTTCTCATCAATCCCTTGTTCCAATTGCACGGTAGCCAGATTCACAGCAATACGCCGGGTATCTTCTAATATATCCTCATCGCCTAACACTTCGGCTGCTTCTACCAACAACCATGAAAATTCAATATCGTGACCGTAAGAATCAATATCCCGTTGATTCTGCCAATCCATTGACAGGTAAAGTTGTTCATGCCAGGTCGCTTGATTAAGTACCCTGTGCGACATGACATCTATTTCTTCCCGTAAATGTTGCTTCAAACCTTCATCTTTCCATACTCGATAGAGGTTAGTAAGCGCTTCCAATGCATGCAGGTTTGTATTCATGGTCTTTGGAAATCCTTTGTCGATCATTTGCCAATCGCGTGTGAACGATTCGATAAACCCTCCGTTCACCGGATCATAGGCATATTCAATCAGTTTTTGGTAAATAGCAATGGCAGCATCCAAACTTTCTTTATTTCCCGTAGCATGGTAATGTTCCGAAAGCCCGTATATAGCAAAAACATTCTGATAGGTATCCTTGTGCATATCCAACGGGGTACCGTCTGCGTTTACTACATAAAAGGATCCGCCATATTCCGAGTCAATAAAATGATCAAGAAAATAACGCTGCGCCCTGTCGGCTAAAGTTCTGTATTTTTCATCATTCAATATGCGGTATGCCGACGAAAATGTCCAAACCAAGCGAGCATTCAGAATTCCTCCTTTCGACACTCCTTCCTTCGGTGTTCCGTCGAAATTCAAAGTCCCGTAAAAACCACCGGAAGGATCAAGAGAATGGCTTGCCCAAAAAGGCAATATATTTTCCGTCAGATCCTGTATAATTTCTTGCTTGAGTTGAGCTATTATTTTATCTTCCGGAGATACCTTCGTAGTGCAGGATGCTGCAATCGATAAGCAGACGATAGTGATTAATAAGTTTTTCATTCAAAGTATCCGTTATTTATTTTTCAACAATTCCTGCGCTGCTAAAACCAAAAACATATAATGCGAAGACCCACCTCCCATAACATATTCTACTTGTTGCCAGAGATAAGGAAATTCCAACAGTTCAGGGAAATCGGGACGAATCAAAGCCGTTCCCGATATGACACCTCCGGGGATATACGACCAGTCGGCTCTATTCAAGCCGTAACCGGGTATGGCTGATTTCACACCGATTCCCGAAGCAAAAGAGGCTGTGTTAGAACCAGGATGGCATCCGAGAATGAAGTTAAGCGCATCGAACACCATATCCGGTTTGAAAACTTCGGGATATGCCGTATGAAGGAAATAGTATTCGTAGCCCATACGCTGAATGTCCCAACCTGCTCCCCAAATGTGCGGACGATAGGGAATATTATAAGGTGTTTCTTTTTTTTGTGTTTCTAATTGTTCTAAAAATTTAGGCAAGGCTCCTTTAATGGCTGTGGTGAATTTTGCATCATTCATTTTCTTCTCAGCCCTGCCGATGAACCAGCCTGTACGGTTGATATTTGCAGCAATGTAGTCGGTTTCGGAAAGCAAAAAATCCTTGTAAATTTTTGCTTCTGTAGCGATATATAACTCGACTGCCGCTTGAATTTTGGCTGACTTAGCCCTGTCGTTTATTTCTGTCACCTTGAACAAAGTTTCAGCAGCTTCTAATGCCTGAACGCTTAAAGTGTCGTTAAAACCTTTCAATGCGCGTGATGAAGCAGCCAAGGCAGCAGCAGCCGACAATTCGCGGGAAGGATTGTTTTCCGTAAAAACCCAACGATCATCGTCGTTTCCTTTTATTCCGTCGGTCATTGCGGCGGCATCACCCAGCAATACATATTGCCTCAGGTCATTACATATTATTCCACGATAGAGTCTTCCCAAAGAACGGTATGCTCCTACTATAGACAGCAGACCGTGTTCGATTTGCTGAAGTATATCGTTTTTACCGTCCGGTTGATGTATTTCTACGATCTGTTTATGCTGGTCGATAGCAGTGGCGTCGTAATTTACATTAAAAGCTTCGTATGTCAAAGCAAGGATATAAGACTCACCTGCCTGTGATTCGATTCGAAGGTCAAAATCTCCGGCATCGTGCCATCCGCCTCTGTTCAGTCCCGGAACAACATCGCCCGGTTTGAATTTTGTCAGTGTGGAAGGTCCTTGTACATAACCATCTACGTGGTTGTAATCGACAGGAGCCATTCGGGCATCATCATCGTGGCAAAGGTCGTGCCATACGCGATATTTCTCATTTACCCGGACGTGACACATCTGAACCGGCAGGAAATATTCCAAGACCGGCTGCCAGGCTCCCCTGTCATAAACATCGCGGGATATTCTAAAAATGGATGAAGCAGATGAACCGTAATGCACCCTGTATAAACCTTCTTCTTTGATATTTGAAAAATCGAACTTTACATAATTATAGCGTAAAAACTGACCCCATTCTTTTCCGGCTGCGGAAAAAACTTTTTGTTCTCCATTCTCCGTGATCATACTGAGATACGGAATTTCACGACCCGTTTCACGTTTGTCTATTTCGATAATTGCCACCTTGGGTTGTCCGGGGTGATAACCCAACTGAGAGGTTTGCACTACCGGCTGATATCTCCATCCATCCACTATATTGGGAGTAATTACCCATTTGATTGCCTCTTTGGTTGTTTCGGCAGCTATATCGCTACGGACAACAAACCAGCCGTTGTTGTGATTCATTCGTCCGTCGTATAATTTAAGATCGGTTCCTTTACTCTCAATCACAAAGCGGTTGGCAGGGTCGTCAGGACGCAACACGAAACGTTTTCCTGTAGCGTAAGGTTCGGCTATTATATCGTCTGCCAATATGGGATTATATTCGCGGTGATGACCCGATAAGTTTTCGAGATTCGCCTTACCGCTTGGATTGAAATTACCAGTGTATTGATAATTTTCAGGCTGCACCAAAACCGGACCATTGGGTTGTTGGGGAAATATCCCCTGTTTGTTGTCCATAATCCATGGTTTACCGAATAAAGCGCCCGGAAATAATTCTAAATTAAATCCTATTTTGCCGGCATATTTAGCCGGAATCGGACGGTCTAAATCAACCGTAACGATAACCGAAGCGCCTTCACCCTTTACTTTTACGGTATAATTGAATACAAAATCAGGGTAAATCATCGGGTTGAATCCTGTCTGGTGCCGGGACGAGTCAGGAAAACTGAGCTTAGTTGTAATTGTGTTGCTTGCTTCGTCCATCTTCCGTTCGCCCTGTTTGGGGACAGGCTGCCACTGTCCGGGTGTAGGTTCAAACCGTATATCTCCATTGGTTGCTATGCGGTTTCCATGCATGATTATACTCACCCCGCTTTGGTGTCCTTCGGGGTATATATCATCAAACGCCATTACATCCACCCCTTGGTTTTGAAAATAACCGGAGGATGTATTCAGTTTAAAATCTTGGGCATATATCATTCCAACATATATGCTCGAAAGTATTAGATAAAAAGTTAGTTTTTTCATAATTTATAATTCCTATTTAACAACAATCGGCTTATATTTTGGAACCAATGCTTTTATCACTGTCCAGCCAATCAGATACGCAACGGAGCAAAAGATGAAAATGACGAAATATCCTGCCGGTTCGCCATTAAATCCCAAGAAATTCATGTCGCTTTTGCCGGCAAAATCAAATAATTTTCCGGCTCCTTTTTGAATGAAGAAAGAACCTAAACCGCCTGCCATTCCTCCTATACCGGTTATCGTTGCAATCGCCGTTTTGGGAAACATATCACCCACCGTTGAAAAGATATTTGCCGACCATGCTTGATGTGCTGCGCAGGCAATACCAATGATAACTACCGGCAACCAATAAGTGTATCCTCCTAAAGGCTGTGCAAACAGCGCTAAAAGCGGGAAAAAGGCAAAAATCAACATAGCTCTCATTCTTCCGGCATACGGATTCATTCCTTTTTTAGTAATAAAATACGTAGGCAACCATCCACCGTAAATAGATAACATCACGATGGTATAAAGAACTGTCAACGGCAGGACTTGCGCTGTTCCTTCCAATCCGAACACCGTTTGCAGATATTTAGGCATCCAAAATAGATAGAACCACCATACGCCGTCGGTCATGAATTTGCCAAAAGCAAACGCCCAGGTTTGTTTGAACTGAAAACATTCGAGAAACGACAATTTTCTTGTGGGTTTTTGCTCTTCCGATTTTTCCGTCTGAAATTCAGAATCTTTATCTTGGTGTATGTAAGCCAATTCTAATGGATTCACTTTGGGATGCACTTCCGGTTTTTTATAAACAAACACCCAAAAACCCATCCAGACAAAACCCAAAATACCGATAATGATGAAAGACGCTTCCCATCCCCAAGCTTCAGCAATGTAGAGAATACAGGCAGGAGCGAGCATAGCGCCAATGGTAGCGCCCGAATTGAAAATACTGGTGGAAAATGCACGGTCTTTTTTCGGAAAATATTCGGCAGTAGCCTTGATGGCGGCAGGAAAGTTTCCGGCTTCACCCAAGGCAAGTACAAAGCGGGAAATAATAAAAAACATCACACTGAGAGATACAACTTGCCCGGTAGTGCCAACGGTTTCTATCAATTCCTTTGCGCCGGAAAAACTGGCGACCCATGTTCCCGTAACTGTTCCCGCAGTGGCAATTCCGCAAAATGCGTGCATACAGGCGCCAACCGACCAAATTCCTATTGCCCAAAGAAAACCTTTTTTCGTGTCTAACCAATCGACAAAACGACCGGCAAAAAGCATACTAATGGCATATAATATGGAAAACCAAGCGGTGATGTTCCCATAATTCTCGTTTGTCCACCCGAATTCCGGTCCGATAAATTTTGGCCATGTCAATGATAAAACTTGACGGTCTAAGTAGTTGATTGTCGTAGCGAAAAACAACATGGCACATATCATCCATCTGTAATTCGTCATCTTTTTCTCTGCTTCCATTATATTATATAATTTTAATTCTTAATTCTTAACTCTTAACTCTTAATTCTTAATTACCCTTAGCGGATTTTGTTTCGCACGGCTGAAACGTTCCATAGCCGTCAACCAGTCCTGTTCGGTCGGAAATTTCCATTTGCTCCAGCCTCCGCCGAAATAATAGGTCAATTCTTCCCCCTGTTTATAATCATTTAATACCATGTAATTATTGCCTTCTATCATTGGCTCTCCGGTCATGTTAGGTGCATAAACGCTGATATAGGTTTGTCCCTGTGGAACCCTTCTGTTGGAAAAAGCATTTTTGGTGTAAGAAATTGTCTTGTTTTCACTGTCAAAAACAGTATTGACACTTACTTTATCCATAAAAATACCGGTGGCTACCTGAACAGGTTTAGCGCCCTCGTATTTGACAACACCTTTGTTCAATGGACTTCCGGCATCGCTTGTAATGGTCAGTTTTGAAGTATAATAACCATCTTCAACAGGAAAAGAGTTATCGTAATACAAAGTAAAAACCGAACGCAAAGGGCCGTTTTCTACAATTTCGTAACGGTCGAAAGCATTACCTACCCATAATTTAGCAGTATATGGCGCCACTCCGCCTGCTCCCAAAGTATGGTTTACGTCGTAGCAATCCAATCCTCCCAATCCGTTGTCTTCGTGGTAAGTAATATTCCGTTCAAGTTCTCCGGCATAAAGCGCATCCATCACCGGCTCGTCTTTGTATTTCATCCAGATATCCACGCCATTGCTTGGATTTTGTATTTTCATCAATGCCGGACCATACATACGGTAAGCGGCAATATCGTTTTCCCACGACATATCATCGCTTCTTTCAGGCACAAAACGGGCGTTTGTGCGTGGAGATACAGGAGCAGGCTTCCCTTCCTGCAAAGTGTAAGTAACCGAAGTTTTTGCCGGAACATTAACTTGAAAAATCAGTGTTTGATTATCCGACAATAATTGATAACCGGCTTCTGCGCCTTTTTCATCTTTCAGGACGTAAGATTTTTGGGCAAAATCCACATCTAATCCGGCTATTGAAATTTCTACGATTTCGTTGTTCCGGTCAAAATCCAAACTGTTTTCAATTGTTATTTTTGTTGATTCCGCATTGCAGGATATAATTGATAACAACAAAAGAAATAAAAAAATAT
>Ga0082212_10013617_pt1 | contig 10156 bp, 10 predicted proteins | sample TergutNt197P3_FD_71548 | JGI IMG/M metagenome (GOLD analysis project Ga0082212, IMG submission 71548) | Neocapritermes taracua P3 segment gut microbial communities from Petit-Saut dam, French Guiana - Nt197 P3 | ecosystem: Host-associated > Arthropoda: Insects > Digestive system > Gut ...
CAGCGGCGCGCCGGGGGCGGCGTAGCCCGTTAAGGTGATTTCCGCCGTTTCCAGGCGGCGCAGGCGCGTTCCTAAAATTAGGCCTGCGCCCTCCGTCAATTCCGCTACCGCGTAGATATCGGCGTTACCGTCGGCGGCGCCTTTATAAAGGCCCAGGCCGCAAAAGCGCGTCTCTGCGGCTAAGAGACGGGCGCCGTGTTCCCCGCGCAACAGGGTATCGGCAATAGAAGCCGCGTCCGGCAGACCAAGCGCCAGATACTCGAAATGTACGGTTAGGCCGCGCGCCTTGGCGCGGGCTGCCGTATCGCCAAAGCGGGGCGACATATGGGTGAAAATCTGCGCCCGCGCCAGTTCGGCCGCATGGCCCCGCGCCATACGGCTCAGTTCTTCCACCGGCGTGAGCGGGCTGTGGGAAAGCTTGGCCCGGCGCTGATTCAACTCTTGCAAGACCGCTGCCTCCAGCTGGGAGAGCGCCGCGGAATAAGGGGCCGCGTCCAGGTAGGTGACGATGGTCACGATGCGCGTTGCGGCGTCCCAGCCTACTTCGGCGTGGAAACTCTCGCTGATAAAACGGGCCGGTACCAGGGTGCGGTCATCCACGATGCGCGCCGGAACATCCAACTGAACAGGCGAGCCGTTCACATAGGCGGTGGTGCTATCGATAATCAGCGTCAATTCATCCTCATTAAGGGCAATATCCACCCGCCGGGCGGCGGCGTTCCAAGCCACGGAGGCGCCCAGGCTTTCCGCGATAGCCCGCACAGGCGCCAGGGTGCGGCCCTCCTCAATAAGAGGAGGCACATCCGTGAGCAGTGGCGTTGCGTTTACCAGCACGGTAATGGGGATAGGATCCGCCGCCGCCGCTAAGCGCGCGGGCACGCCAAAAAACACGGCCGCCAGCATGATCATCGCCAGCCATAATGATTTTGTACGCATAAACACCTCGTTATAAGAATAGACGGCGCGCTTATTTCTTTTCCGGCTTGCCTAAAAGCCAGGATAACAAACCGCTGATAATACTGAGCACAATGGCGGAGACGATCGTTAGCCAAAAGTTGCTGATAGAAAACCCGGCCACAAAAGCGGTTACCATCCACAGTACCAGACCATTGACCACCAGGGTAAAAAGGCCCAGGGTCATGATATTGAGCGGCAGAGAAAAGAGCAGCAACAAAGGCCGGATAACGGCGTTTAGCACCCCTAAGACCAAGGCGGCGATGAAGGCGCTGAACACACCGGATACATGCACCCCGTTAATCAGTGTAGCCACCGCTATAAGAGCTATACCATTGATGATAACGCGCCAGATAAAGCTGCGCATATCGATCCCCCTTTCTAGAAGCTGGATATTAGATGTTAGAAGCTAGATGTTATGAGTAGGGAATAGTCATCTGCTTCATGTTTATCTGTGGTTATTATTCGACATTCATTATCAATAAACCTTCAAATGATTCTGGCGGGATGAGCTTGTTTCACGTGAAACATTAACCTCTCATCACTCCTACTCCTACCAAGCCCGGCCCGGTATGCACCGCCAAAGCCGGGCTGATTTGTCCATCCGCTACCAGTTTAGCCTGGGGTAGCATAGCAAGCACCTTCTCTTTCACCTGAATCGCTTCCGACGCGGCTGCGCCGTGCATCACGGCGATGCGCACGGGGGCCTCGGCGGCGAATTGTTTGGCGCATTCGCAAAGGCGCTGCAAGGCGTGCTTATAGCCGATCACCTTAGCCTCGGTGGTGTAGACGCCTTCGGCGTCGCAGGTGATGATGGGCTTGAGCTTCAAGGCGGAGCCCACAAGCGCGGATGCATGGCCTATCCTGCCGCCTTGCCGCAGGTATTCCAGGGTTTTGAGGCAGAAAAACACCTTGCTGTTTTGCACCTCATTGACCAGGCGCTCTTTTAAGCCCGCCCAGGGCATATTTTGCTCCAGATAACGGGCCGCGTTCAAAGCCAGCATACCAGCGCCGATAGAGATATTGCAGGAATCCACCACCGCCATCTCCAGGCCCTTTTGACTCTGGGCATGCAGACGCAGCATATTGCAGGTGCCGGAAAGCCGGCTGGAAATGCTGACAGCCAGCACTTTATCGTAGCCGTCTTCGCGGATCCTCTTTAACATATCGGTAACTTCCTCGCCGCTGGGCAGGGTCGTGGTGGGTATTTCGCGCTCCATCATCTGGTAAAGCTCGCCGGCGCTGATGGCGTCGTCCTGATACGTGGCATCCTTAAAGATCAACGAAAGTGGCAGCCGGTAGATTTTGTGTAGCTTGCGCAGGGCTTCCGGTATATCGCAGCCGCTGTCCGTGAGGATGGCTATTTTGTTTTCTGTCATTGGTTCTCTCCGTTCCCAATTTATAATGATGCAACTGGAAAAAACCCGGCCCCACATAGGATACGATCTTGCAGAGCGCAGCTTCCACAATGCGTCACTTACCTAAAGTATAGAGACAAACTGCCTGCTTGTCAAGGAAAATAGTGTCGCGGCCCACAGTGGCTGGTTGAGCGGTTATGTGGCAGTGCAGCTGCTCAAAGAGGCTTCAAGTGAAGTAAAAAATATATTGACAATTATCTATGTGTTATGTATATAATAACACAACCGACACTCTCTCATCACATGAAGACCTTGTGTGGAAGCGGTTTGGTAAAATGGCGAAAAGAGGGCAAGTGGATCCATTACTCATTAAATGAAAAAGCCGTGCGGGCCGTTCATGATTTTTTAACGGAAGTGACTTCCTTAGGAGAGTGTAGCGGCAGTGACAAAACGCGATATTACGGGGAGGTGTGTAAATGAGCGAAAGTTGTTGTTGTTCCTCCTCCGCTTGTTGCGGCATTCCTGAAATTCAGGCTATAACCACAAAACTTACGGTAAAAGACAGGCTTGGCTCTTGGAAAGTGCGGTGGGGCATTGGGCGAATGGATTATACCGTCGAGCCGGGATTATACGCCGTGGGTGATCCTGATAAAAACTCCGCAGTATTGGTGAGCGCGAACTATAAACTAACGCTCGACACACTGCGGAAAAACCTCGCCAATTTAGATTGCTGGCTCTTGATCCTTGATACAAAAGGCGTAAATGTATGGTGCGCGGCGGGCAAAGGCACTTTCGGAACAGAAGAGCTGATAATCCGCCTGGAAAAAACGGGCCTTGCGAAAATCGTTGCGCATAGGCGGCTGATATTGCCTCAATTGGGCGCGTCCGGCGTAAGCTCACACGAGGTTGCGCGCCGCTGCGGCTTTTTTATCACTTTTGGGCCGGTACGGGCGAATGATATAAAAGAGTTTATTTCTTCCGGCTATAAAGCGACAAAAGAGATGCGGACAGTGCGCTTTACAATATGGGATAGATTGGTTTTAACGCCGATGGAACTGGTGGAAGCCGCTAAAGTTTCGCTGACGGTATTTGGTGTGTTGTTTCTGCTCAACCTGTTCGCCACGCGTCCTTTCGGCGCGAGGGATTTCTTTATTTATGCCGCCGCCGTGCTGACCGGTGCGCTGATTGCCCCGGTATTGCTGCCCTTTATCCCCGGAAAAGCCTTTGCTTTTAAGGGCTGGCTAGTAGGCGCGATCGTTACGGCACTTATGGTGTGGGCTTACGGCTGGTTTAGCTCGCCATTTTTGCTTTTGGGCTTGGGATACATGCTTGCAATGCCCGTACACTCCGCCTTTTTGACCATGAACTTTACGGGAGCGTCAACATATACATCGCCCTCCGGCGTGCTTAAGGAAATGAAGATCGCACTCCCGTTTATCGTTATATCACTTGTGGCGGGCTTAATATTAATATTGATAAAAACCCTATAGGTTGAGGGGAGGAGACTATGAAACATAGATATTTGAAGAACGTCACAACACTTTCTATGGCAGCTGAAAGGTGTATAGGTTGCGGAAAATGCACGGAAGTCTGCCCCCATGGCGTTTTTGAAATGGAGGGAAGAAAGGCGCGGATCGCCGAAAAGGATTTATGCATGGAATGCGGGGCCTGTGCCCTGAATTGCCCGGCTAACGCGCTGGAGGTTCAGGCGGGCGTGGGTTGCGCGGCGGCAATCATTTATGGTTGGTTCAGCGGCCAAGAGCCAACCTGCGGTTGCTCTGACGATGGCGGCAGCGCCTGTTGCGGATAGAATAGAAAACCGCCGCCGCCGGTTGGGGGGAGCGGATGTTTCACGTGAAACATCCGCAAACCTGCGGGACGATGTGGGCATCGTCCCACAGGCACTAACTTAATAAAGAGCTAGCCCGTCATTGCGAGGAGCAAAGCGACGCGGCAATCCAGAAATACCTGGGCAACATGTATTCTGGATTGCTTCGCGGAGCCAGTATTGAGCGAAGCTTGAGTGCTCGGGATGACATAATTAGGTTGGGGTGTAAACAGTCTCACTCTGATTTCTGTCTGGGGCATTGTAAAGTGCTGTGGGTTTGCGGATTTGGGGAATCTGTGATATAGTTTGTGCGAGAACTAGTATGATTAGGAGCATTCTGCAGTGTATAAGGAGGTTTACCATATAATGAAAACGATTGGTCAAGCTGGATACGGATACATTGATATTCCCTCAAATTGGCAGGAGTTTAATGAGGCAAATTCTGCCCCAGGTATAATATCATATTGCCGAGATTCGCATACAATTGTGCATATGAATCTGCTTTCTTCCGATATTGACCCGCAGAGAGCGGTTGAAAAGCTTATGCTTTCGCAAATAGACGAACTTAGTGACGAAAATGTATCAAGTGGTAGTATGAAAATAGGTGGATTTCTGTCATATGAGGTTTCTTCTCGTTATTCTGATGGAACTATTCTTAAACAATGGATTTTTAAAGACGACATAGGCAAGGTGCATTATCTCTCATTCGAAGCGCAGAAAAATGATACTAATGAATGCCTTGATATCATTAAATCATACCGGTTGACTAAAACAGTTGATACAATGAGGGTTGGGCTTGATAAATACGGTTACCTCAGCCTTCCACTAAATTGGGTAAGCTTCAGAGATAAGGACCCAGCGCCGGGAGTTATACAGTTTACTGATAGTAATGGGGCAATTATATCCTTGAATATTATCGAAACTGAATCATATATGGAGCCTCAAATGGCTTTATCTGCTCTTGCGGAGCATCATAAAGGACAAGGAGCCAAAAACATTATGGGAGCGACTGTTACTCTCAACGGTAAAACAGCTTATCAGCTTAATGGATTTTATCCGTATAGTAATAGCTTTATCGTGATATGGATGTTTAGGGGTCCGGGTGGAAAAAACAATTATATATGCGCTGAAGCTCCACAGGATACTATTATGAATACAGTTAGTATAATAGAAAACACGTTCTCTTTTTCTTATGCTGTTACAGGTGTTAAGAGGGTATATAAAAAAACCCTGGGATATCTAGATATACCAAACACCTGGGTTGAATATATGGGTGAACTGTTATTGCCAGCATTAGTTAGTCACGGAGCGGAATCTTGGACCGATAACGCGGGAACGGTCATTACAGTAAACAGTTTTTTCAGTAATATAAGTGCGCATGACACTTTAGTCATGATTGCTGGTTTTTATAAAGAAAAAGGCGCAATAGACATCCAATATTCAGATATTAAACTCAATGATTTACTGGCGCATCAGATAATGGGCCTAAATCCGAATAAAAAGAAATTTATTGCGGTTCGAGTTTTTGATGATCAAAACAATTTTGTGAGATGTATAAGTTTAGAAGCGGCCCCTGCTACTTTTATCGCTGCGTTAACCTTATTTGATACCTTTTCACCTGACAATTGTGTATTGAAATGATTTCACGCGTTAGTATAATATTGGCTTGCGAGTCGGACTCGCATTAGATGTTGATAGTCAGTAGTATGGTATTATCCTCCAAAACCGTTTCGCTTTCTATGCTCATATTGCTGTTTTGAAGATTCTCGATTAGCGCGTTATAAGTATTTGTTTGGACATTTTGGCGATATTCGTTTTCACAACTTCCGAAGTCGGCGAAAAACTCATCTTCATTTTGTATGCCGGATACGGTAGCCCAAAAAACATCATCAGAGGTTTGGCGCGTATAGTTTATTACGATATTACCACTTTGGCCGGATATTCTGTTATCTGATATTTCGGACACCTGCAGACCATGCTCGGTCAAAGTTTTGTGCAAGAGAGCGTAGTCGCTGTATATAGTTTCTATCGGCGGCAATATCCCGTTTTGAGATTGTGCGTAAAGCTCTTTAAGATAAGCTAAATGCCGAAGATTAGCTTCTGCCGCTACGCCGAGCGCTATCTTTGAACCCACTAGCCCTGCTGCCGCAACCGCTGCGGATGCAGCAGTAAGTGCCGCCGCGCCGCCACCTCCCAAAGCAAGCGGCGCCAGTACAAGTAAAAGTGACATTATCTTCCTCCTCAAAATTCTTAAAAATCAATTGTACGTCCACCCCTGCTGCGGTTGATATTGTCTCCTTCGCTTACCGCTGCTGTTGTGTACTCCAGTAAATCGTCTTTAGCGGTAGCGGCGACTGCGCGAATATTGGCCCAGTCACGCAAGGCTTTAATTTGTTCGTTTTGTGTAATTGAAAGCGGTATCATATTAGAAATAACCTCCGTAAAATCTCTTATTTCTAGAGAACGATCATTGAAGAATGCCTCATAAAGTGCTGATATGACGATCTGCTCTATTTCAGCTCCTACAAATCCCTCTGTTTTTTCTGATAACAAGTCTAGAAGTTCTGGTTTGATTTCACCGTTGGCAATAGTTTCGCCAGAGATTTCTGAGTCCATAAGGCGCTTTTCTAGATGAACCTTAAAAATATCTCTGCGTTCACAACGTGTTGGCAAATCCACAAAGAAAATTTCGTCAAATCTCCCTTTTCTAAGCAGCTCAGGTGGGAGGTTTGATATATTGTTTGCAGTGGCAATAACGAATACTGGAGCAGTCTTGTCTTGCATCCAGGTCAAAAAAGTGCCGAAAACACGTGAACCTACCCCGCTGTCCCCCATACCACTATGGCCGCTTAATCCCTTTTCAATTTCATCAACCCAAAGGATAGAGGGCGCAACTGCTTCCGCGGTGTGGATTGCTCGGCGCATATTCTCTTCGGAACTGCCAACTACTCCGCTGAAGATCTTCCCCATATCTAAATTGAGCAGAGGTAGTTGCCAAATAGCGCTCATCGCCTTGGCGGTCATGCTCTTTCCGCAGCCGGGAACGCCTGTTATCAGTACACCCTTAGGTGCGGGGATATTGTATTTCTTTGCGGAATCCATCCATGAATTATTGCGTTTTTGTAGCCAGCGTTTCAAATTCTCTAATCCGCCGATATCTTCCAGTTGAAGATCAGCTTTCACAAATTCTAAAATTCCGGTTTTACGGACAACTTGCCTTTTTTCTTCAAACACAATATTGAGCGTTTCAATGCTCATTTTACCATTTTCTACCATTGCACGAGCGAAGGCATTTTCGGTTTCTTGTAGTGTAAGGCCAAGTGCGGCTTTGGAGATTTTTTCTTTATCCTCTTCGGAAAGCTGATTCCCTACACCGACATTAGAGCCCAGCATATCTTCTAATACTTCTTTTATTTCGCCTACAGCGGGGAGAGGAAATTCAAAGACAGAGATTTCCTTTTGCATATCATCCGGAAGCACTAATTCAGGAGATATGAAGATAACATTCTTTTTCATCTCTCCATTTTTAAGCAGGGGCATAATATCGCGTAATTTGCGGATGACTTTATATTCGGCCAGACGGTTTCCGATTCCGAAATACATATGAAAATCCTTAAAAACAAAAATGGCATGCTCATTTAAAGCCTGAATATGTTGGATCGCGGCAATAGGATCTGTGGTGGATTTGATCATAGAGCCGTTTTCTTCTACCCATCCTGTAGTTTGGGCCCAGATAAAGACCTTGCGCACTGTTTTAATAATGTCTGGATCATGCGCTGCTGCATTGATCATTTTGATTGCTCGGTCTTCTTCCCATGTAGGAATATAAACAAACGGAAAGCGTGCCTTTAACATGTTGCCCAGTTTCTTTAATGTTGATTCGTCATTTTTCGCCATAACTATCTCCTTTTTCGCAAGCCTGCTAAGTGATTAAGCAGTTAATTATCTTTCTAAAATCACCCATTCCGTTAATGAATGTTTTGCCATTTGTATCGATACGAACTTCTATTTGGTTGCATTGTTTGGATAGGTCGTACTCGTTATAACGCTCCGACAAAAAGCGGTATTGCTGATTATCCGATCCCACCCACGGTCGGCTTAAATCGAAGCGCTCTTTAATAAATGGTCCGTCTATTAGTAAATCTGTGGCAAGCAGTAGATCTTTGATATGATCATTGCGGTTTGCCAGCAATTCATCATAAGTGAATCCAGTGAAGGTTACTACAGAAAGACCGCTAGCCTTAACCATAAGCGCTAGCTTGGATAGTGCTTCGGCTTGCTCAAAAGGCTCGCCGCCCAAAAAAGTAATCCCCTCGACATCTGAGGCCAAATCAATCCGCTCGAAAATGTTCTGTGCTTCAATTAAGGTGCCAGCTGCAAAATCCCAGGTTGCTGTAGCCATGCAACCTTTACAGCGACGGGAACAGCCCTGTACCCAAAGACAAAACCGCCAACCTGGTCCAGCCATTCTCGTTCGCTCTAAAAAATTATGGACAAGGATCTGCATATAGTTTCCTCTTATATATCAACAACACGCTTGTCTGATGCTTGTGGTTGAACGTTTTCGGGCTCGAGTTTTTGTTCAGGTATTGTTGCATCTGGTATTAGGGCAAAGGCAAGACTATCGATCTGTTCCGCAACACGTGGCTGCAACCCTAGTTTTTGGCAAAAATCTATTGTGGAAACAAAAGGGCCGTTTTGTTCACGAAGATTTACAGCCCTTTTCGCCACGGCTATACCTACTCCAGGAAGGCTGGTTAGTTGTTGCTCCGAGCAAGTATTTAAATTGAGTTTTTGGATGAAAGCTGTCTGTTTTTGATCTTTATGCTTAGTAGATTCAGGTAAAATAGGAGTATTCTCCCCAAGATAGTCCTTGCGAATCTGCTCACGATGCAGATCCCGTGTTATAAGCTGTAACTCGTTAACAGCTTCAAGCCGTAGTAAATATTCTTTTCTTGAAACAAAAGACTGAACGATCGAGGCAAACCAGCCGGCTAAGTAGAAAACAACTGAAAGTGTACTGAATGGTTCGATTTTTAAACTAGAAAAAACAAATACTGATATTGTAAGCAGTAAATAAATAAAACCCGATAGTATCCATTTTCTTTTTCCAACACGACCACCAATCCAAAAAAAGCCTATATAGTTTAGAAATAAACCAAACGAAAATAATATCCAAAGAGAATTTTTCAATTCCCAGACTTTACCCATGTTTGTGATATTCATGAAAAGCCCACCTTATTATTTGTAATTCAAAAAGACACTTTCGGTTGATGAGGTTGTTTCTGTTTGATAATACTCCTCAGTGAAAGAACTTATGACCGTCTTCGCCTGCAAGAGCTTTTCTATTAGCTCGAGATAGTCTGTACATTGCGAGCCTTTTATGCCAACGGTTTCTGCAACTATAGTACCGTCGGATAGAATACGTAGCTGAAGCTGCTTTTTCATGCTTTGCTCCTTTTCAGGTTAAGGTGTTCTCAACTAGCCACAGGGCTGCGTTAGCTGAGACTTAATTAAAAGCTATTGGGTTGTTGGCGCAGACCACCTTGGTTCCATTCCCTTATAGTATATACTATGTGAGAACAAAAAGCAATAATATAGCAGTATAGTCGTTTCGGTCTTCCTAGAGATTACAGCTCGCAGGTATTCCGAAATTTGTAATTCTGAGGGCTTTGGCCAGAAGAATCTTATCGCGTAGCAATACAAAGCATGTGAAGAATAACTTTTGGGTCAGTATCCTTTAGAGAGAGGATAATTATTTCTTGACTTATTGCAGTGGTGCGATTATTATAGTGATATTGCCGAAACGGAGACTATCGGTAATATGTCAAGAGGTAAAATGAAAAAAATCGCATAATAATCGAGCATATTTTAAAAAAAAGCGCAAAAAGCTTACCACCTTAATAACGCCTCTAAAAACGTCGGAATTTTACGACAATTTATGGGCACAATAGAATTGCCACCGGAGCCTACTATTGAGAAGGTGGCATATAAAGACGATTGGTTGACAGCAGGG
>Ga0082212_10013618_pt1 | contig 10156 bp, 9 predicted proteins | sample TergutNt197P3_FD_71548 | JGI IMG/M metagenome (GOLD analysis project Ga0082212, IMG submission 71548) | Neocapritermes taracua P3 segment gut microbial communities from Petit-Saut dam, French Guiana - Nt197 P3 | ecosystem: Host-associated > Arthropoda: Insects > Digestive system > Gut ...
CTTGAATACCCTGAATGATTGATGGACGTTCCATGCTAAAGCATACAAAAGTTCCGATGAAACTCCAATAGCAGTTTTGAAAGGTTATTTATACGCAAGCCCTGAGAATGAATTTCTTTTTTTGCCATCAGGCGAAAGGCGAACACATCAATCGTAGATGATGCAACACATGGGGTTGACATTTCGCTACGCAATGCCATAATGACGCAATGACGCAAGTGGGAATTTTGATGGGAAGCGACAGCGATTGGAGCAAAATCAACGCCGTAGGAAAAGCGTTAGACGAATTTGGTGTGCAGTACGAGGTTAATGTTATGAGTGCGCACCGCACGCCGGGAGCGGTCAAAGAGTACGCCGAGTCTGCGATGAGTCGCGGTTTATCCGTGATCATTTGTGCAGCAGGTGGTGCAGCCCATCTTGCCGGAGTGGCCGCTGCACACACGACATTACCCGTCATCGGAATTCCTGTACAGACGGACTTTGCTGGCGGTCTCGATTCCTTGCTTTCGACCGTTCAGATGCCGGGCGACATTGCGGTGGCAACCGTCGGCACCGGTCCCGGCGGTGCGAGAAATGCTGGTCTTCTTGCCGTACAGATGCTTGCCCTTTCTGATTCGGGCTTGCGGAAAAAATTGGAAGACTTCCGAGCGAGTCTCCCCGCAAAAATTGCGGAAAAAAATGTTGCCCTGCAAACCCGAATGAAAAAAGAGGGATAGTCATTTCCCCTTGATTCAAAAGAACAAAATCGCTAGGATTCACTCTGTTTCCTATTGGGGATGACCTATGTTTTCGGCAAAACTTCCATTCTATCAAGGTCCAATGGACTTGTTGCTCTATTTAGTGCGCAAGCACGAACTGGATATTTTGGGGATTCCCATCGCCAGAATTCTGGAACAATATCTCGATTATCTGGCAATTTTAGAACAAATCAGCGCAAACAACATTGGCGATTTTCTTACCATGGCAAGTGTGTTGATCGAAATCAAGTCGATCAAAGCTCTTCCCGGTGAAGAAGTTGCCGAAGTTGAAATCGAAACGCCCAAACAGGAGTTAGTCAAACAACTTTTGGAATACAAACGCTACTGCGATGCTGCCCGGCTACTCCAAAAACGAAGTGAATCTTGGCAACTTCGCTTTCCTCGGCTTGCCGAAGACCTGCCGCCACGCCTTCGCAACCTTTCCGACGAGCCGATTCAGGAAATCGAACTTTGGGATTTGGTCAGTGCGTTCGGAAAAGTATTGCGGGAGAGTGCACCGCAAGCGAAACATGAAATTATTTACGATGACACACCAATCACCGCACACATGAATCGGATTCACCAGCGATTGAAGACCGAACGGCGGATCGCATTTCGGCAATTGTTCCTTCCCGGTCAACATAAATCGACGCTGGTAGGTATATTTTTGGCTTCACTGGAACTGGTACGGTACGAATTTGCTCATGTTTATCAAGATTTCAATTTCGGCGAAATCGAATTGGCATATCGACAAGGTTCCAGACCGGTAGACTTTGCCGCACTGGGAAATATCGCTTAATCGAGAGTCGGCGACTGCTATCTCTTTTGAGAGCAATTGCCTCGAGGACGTGCGCACGAGATGTGCAAGTTCGTTTTTTCGTCACTCCCGCGCAGACGGGAGTCCAGAAAAGCAGGGTTAAAATCGCTCGTCTGGATTTCCGCCTTCGCGGGAATGACGGAATTTGGGCAATCTTGCACACCTCGTGTATCTGCTCACCCACATCTTGACTTTTCCCTCTCTGTTTGGTTAAATGGTCACTAGTGATATTGTATTGTGGCAATGTCCCTTGAAGATCAACCTTTTTCCCTTGGAGATTTTAATCATGAAACGACGTTACATTCTTTCCCTCGCCGTCTGTGCGGCATTTTTCGGACTCTGCGTTTGCCTAAACGCCCAAGAAGTCAAACCGGCGAAAGTCCTGCTCTTTACCCGTTCCCCCGGCTTTCCCCACGGACCTGCCAATGCAAACCTGAAAGACGGAACCACCCCCGCTGGAAGGGCTTTGAACGCCTACTTCAAAGACAAAAAAATTGAAATCATCGAATCCAAAGACGGTAGCATATTTGACGGTGATTTAAGCCAATATGACGGCTTCGTTTTCAGCACCGTTGCCAACTTGTTGGGCGGAAAAGACGGGAACAACACCGCCGCAAACGGTTTCAGTGCAGAGGACAAACCGATGACCGAAAAAGGTCTCCGCAATTTGATTGCCGCCATCCAAAGCGGAAAAGGATTCATGGGTTGGCATAACGCTACCGACTCTTTCAGCAACGTGAAGGACGAAAAAGGTCAAGACCTTTACACGAATTTGATCGGTGCCCGATTCATCGTACATGGAGACCAACAGGCTGCTGGAGTGACCACCACTGATGCAGGGAATTTTCCGTTCCTCAAAGATACGAAGGAAGTTACCGTTTGGGAAGAATGGTATGCCATGAAAAATTTCAATCCCGACATGCATGTTCTTCAAGTACAGACGACCAAGAAGGAAGACGGCAGTTGGGCGATGAAGGGGGATATGTATTACCGTGCGCCCTTCCCGATAACTTGGATACGTATGGAAGGCAAAGGTCGAGTCGCATACACTTCTTATGGACATTCGGAACATTCCTTTGAGACGAGTGAGCGAGAGATGCAACGATGGGGAACACTACAACCCGGTGTAACGCGGCTTCAGGCGGTTGCTGAACTGATTGAGTGGTCTATCGGACGTTTTGACACCGACACGACGCCCAACTTCGACAAGGTCGCTCCCGGTGCCGACGAAAAGAATGATAGGGAGTATAGATAGTAGGATGCCGACGTTGAATGTGTTCTGTCCGCCCTTCACAGCAACTTGAATTCGCAAAGAAGGCAATGTTCGGGTGAGTAACCGGACGCTTTACGGCGGACACCACATCGAACATCGAAAAGGCACTTCCGGTCACGGACAAATGCCGCCGAGACGGTAACAGGCGTACTCCGCATTGTGAAACAGAACGATTTACGTGAATAAATCGTTCTGTAACACTGCCCAGGCTAACGCCCTGGGTTGGTAATGTCGCAACAATAGATTCTGCCCTGGAAAGGCAAAAAGTGTATAGATATGATTGTCTGATGGCATGCGGTTATACTGGCACAATTTAATTTTCGATACTTGACTGTCCGGCGGCACTGCCACCTTCCTAATTTTGTTGAAATTGCATGACTACTGAACATACTTGGAAGGATCATGAACTTCACGGGACACCACCGCCGTTGCGGCGTACGGCATTTGCCGTTTTTCTCCTTCTCTGCGGATATGGTCTTCTCGCTGTCTGGGGACTCCCACAAGATTGGACTCGGCAAGCGACGGAACCCTATCATGCCGACAAACATGACGATTCCACAACAGAACCACTTGTCGAGAGCCTTCATCCGCCGCTCTACACGGTAACTCCTTTTGTGCTGCTCCTTCTTGCGATTGCGGTTCTGCCGCTGATTCCCGCAACCGAACATTGGTGGCACCTCAACCGGAATAAATTTTGTGTCGCTGGAAGTCTCGGCGTGATAACGCTGTTGTATTACGGCTTCTTTTCCAACATTGCTCTCGAAGGACATTGGCCCGCACACTATGAAGTCACCGCCGATGCCGGTGCATTCGATAAAATATCCGTCATTTTTGGCAACGCCATCATTTATGAGTTCATTCCGTTTATCGTTCTGCTCTTCGCACTCTACGTCATTGCCGGCGGTATCCGTATCGAAGGGAATTTCAGAGCAACACCGACGGTCAACTCGGTGATCTTTTTCATTGGGGCTTTTCTGGCGAGTTTTATCGGCACAACGGGTGCCGCCATGCTTCTGATTCGGCTCTTGCTTGATATCAACAGAGAACGCACGCACAAAGTCCATACGGTCATTTTCTTTATTTTTACGGTCTGCAACGCCGGCGGATGTCTCACGCCGCTGGGTGATCCGCCGCTCTTCCTCGGATATTTGAGAGGAGTGGACTTTTTTTGGACGCTTTATCTCCTGCCGTATTGGTTCCTTTTCAACGGCACCTTGATTCTGCTCTACTTCCTCTGGGATACCTTTTGGTATTATCCCAAAGAAGCAAGAGAAACGGAAGAACCCAATACAAGTATTTTCGATACTCAAGAATTCCGTGTCGTAAAACCCGATGTTTTGGAAAAGCCCGGCATCAAAATTACCGGTCTCAAAATCAACCTGCCGCTGTTGCTCGGAGTCATTGCGGCAGTGGCATTCCTTTCGCCGACGGAGCCGGTGCCTGTGATCGGCACACTCCTTTTCCCTGGAAACGGAGGACATCCCTGGTATTTTCTGCGTGAAGCCATCCAATTGGGGCTCGCGATGCTGTCGTTACTGTTGAGTAGCCACTGGATTCGGCGTGCCAATGCCTTTTGTTTTTCGGCAATTCTGGAAGTGGCGGCATTGTTCTTCGGTATTTTTCTCTGCATGCAGGCACCGCTCCAAATTCTGTCCGAAGAGGGAAAGAACGTGATTGCGTTTGCCCAGTCAAAGACGGGACTCAAAGAACCGCAAATCTTCTCATGGACGACCACCGTGCTCTCATGCTGGCTTGACAACGCCCCGACTTATGTCGTCTTTTTTGAAGTTGCCAAGTCGTTGCAGCCGCATACCGAAGCGGAACTCACCGCCGAACTCAACGACGACGGTTCGCCAAAATGGAGACAGGTCAATGGACGATTGATCTCCCACGAATGGAAATCCCACGACGGCAAAACACGGTTGATTCCGGTATCCGGTGGTTTTATCGATCACATTCATTTGATTGCGATTGCCCTCGGTACCGTATTCATTGGAGGAATGACCTACATTGCCAATGGTCCGAACTTTATGGTCAAAGCAATAGCAGAACAATCCCGAATAAAAATGCCTAGTTTTTTTGGATACATGGTGTACAGTTGCCTGTTCCTTTTGCCTCTGTACATTTTGATAACGATATTTTTCCTGTAACTTATATTTTTCCCATACGATGAACAATGAGAACCGACATCAAAATTGACTTTATAGCGTTGCCGTTAGCGGGACATTTGTTTCCGCAACTGCAACTGGCGAAATATGCCCAGTCACAAGGGATAAAGCAACTGCGCATCTTTTCTTGTCCGATCATGCGGGCAGCCGTCCAAAGTGCCGGTATCGAGTTTAAGCCGATCCTCGCCGATAAAGAAGAAGAAATTTTAGACATTGCCGCTCACCATGAGCAGATAATGGACAGTTTTACGGAGCTCCTCAGCGTAATGGACAAGGCTCTTGGTATGCAAGCACAGGTTGAAAGTGAACTGCGAGCCTACTGGAAAGCCAATCGACCGGATTTAGCGGTCATCGATTTTCTCGAACCGTTTGCTGGCGTGATTGCCGATGAACTGGAAATCCCTTGGTGGACTGCCATCACTTCACCCACCCTTATCGAAACGCATAAAGGAACGCCGACATATCTCGGTGGATTGGAACCGCCGAAAACCATTTTCGGAAAATGGCGAAACTCACTGGGACGGATATTTGTCAGAGCGTTCAAACAATTCGCTTTTTTTCTTTTTCGCAAAAAACTTCGACCGCTCGGTTTCAAAAGTATTTATCGCGAGGATGGCACCGAACGAATGTATTCCAACGACGTAATACTGGGATTGGGAATTAGTGAACTCGAATTTGAAGAAAAAGATTGGCCGAAGGCATGGCGTTGGATTGGTCCCTGCCTGGAAAGACCGATTCTCGATCATCCCGCTCCGCAATATGAACCGGAAAAACAACATATCCTTGTTGCACCCGGCACACAAGTCCGTTGGGCGCAAGAACGCGCCGAAAATATATGCAGGGAAGTTGCCAAACGTATGCCGGACTGCAATTTTCACTTTGTGCTTAACGTGCTGAACGATCCTCAGTTGAAAGAGCCGCGAAAAGAAGACAATTTGCATGTCTACGGATACATTCCCTTCACGCCAGAATCGTTTCGGAATTACGATGTCATTGTCAATATGGGAGGGATTGGTGTGATGTACACCGCTATCACTGCCGGTGTGCCACAACTCGCTTTACCGCAGGGATTTGAACAATTAGACTGTGCTGCTCGCATTTTTGTGAATGGTTTGGGCTTGCGTTCACACGGTTCGCCAGAGGACATTGTTGCCGAGATCAAAAAACTGTTGAAAAACGAGTGGTATCGCAGGCAAGTGGATGAGTACCGGCAGATTATCGAACGCTATCATCCGGGACGTACATTTGTCGAACTGGTGCAGAAAAAGTTTGCGTAAAAGACAATGTTCCATTTTGATATTTTAACCCTTTTCCCCGGTATTTTTGAGGGATTTCTCTCGGAGAGCGTGTTGAAAAATGCACTTGATGCGGAGAAAGTCCGTATTCATGTCCACAACATGCGGGATTGGGCAGACGACAAACATTCAACAATGGATGATCGTCCCTTCGGCGGCGGTCCCGGTATGGTGCTGAAAGTTGACCGCGTCGTTCCTTGCGTCGAAGCCGTCCAACGTCAACAACCGGAGCCGGGACGGCTGATCATGCTGACCCCGCAAGGTCGGACATTCAATCAACGCTTGGCGGAATCATTTGCCGAAGAAAAGCGGATTCTTCTGCTCTGCGGACGGTATGAAGGATTTGACGAACGGATCACAGAATTGTTAAAACCGGAGGAGATTTCCATCGGCGATTATATTTTGAACGGCGGCGAAGTGGCGGCAATGGTCGTCATCGAAACGGTGATGCGATTGCTGCCAGACGTGTTGGGGGATGCGGATTCCAATCGTTACGATTCGTTTTCAAGCGGCAATCGGCTTTTGGATTGTGCGCAATACACTCGACCGAGAGAGTATCGAGATCTTGCCGTCCCTGATGTGCTGTTGAATGGACATCATGCCGAGATCAACCGATGGCGGGAGGAAAGTATCAGGCACCGCACCGCCGAAAAACGTCCCGACCTGCTAAAAAAGGAGAAAAATTGACGAAAAGGAATTATTCTGCTTACGCGGGGACCCTAACTCGGAGTACCGGCTAACTATCCGAGGACGTTTGCGGAGTCGTTCCTTTCAACCGCACAAGTTCCCGCTTCAAGAGTACCAGCGAAACGAGCAATATCGCAAAGTCGCTGATCGGAATCGCAATCCAAATGCCGTCAAGTCCGAAAAAGTACGGCATGAGCAATAACATCGGTACGAAGATAACGATCTGCCGAATCAACGTCAAAATAATTGCCATTCGGGCATTGCCGATTGCCTGATAATAGCCGGACACCACTATCGTCACTCCCGCCGTTACAAGAAGACAGCAGGCGATTCGCGTTGCCCGGCAAGCGAGTGCCAACATTGCCTCCCCCTTTTTTTCATCGGTGAAAGGACGCAACAACACTTCGGGAAAAATCATCAAAATGACCGTAAAAACCAACGTGATAGCGGTGACATAACAAATAGCCAATCGTAGCGTTTTGGCAACGCGGTCGGAATGTCCTGCCCCAAAATTATAACCGATAATCGGCTGTGCACCCTGATTGATACCCAATATCGGAAAGACCGTTACCATCCAAACGACGAAGAGGATTCCGAAGGCACCGAGAGCAATGTCGCCGCCATGTTCGTAACCGCGAGCAATGCCGTACAGATTTCCGTAATAAGCAATTTGCCGTACTTGGATAATTTGGATCAAACAGGCGGCAAGTTGCATAATGAACGGCGGCATTCCGAGTGCAAAAACATCTTTGGCAATTTTTCCGTTCCATTGGATATATTTGAGCCGCCATCGGAGCAGTGTGTTGCCGGAGATGTAGTGCCAAAAGACCCAACTGGCGGAACAGACCTGCGCCAAAAGCGTTGCCAGTGCCGCCCCCCAAATGTCGGTACGTAACACAATCAGGAAAAGATAATCGAACACAATATTGAGAGCAACCATGATTAACATCGTGAGCATTGCCACGTGCGGTTTCCCTTCGCTTCGTAAAAAACCGTTCACACCGAAGGAGATCATGTGAAAAAAACCTCCGCAGACCATTACCGTCAAGTATTGTCTGGCTGGAATGAGAACACGGTCGCTGGTGCCGAAAAGTTTAAGCAGCGGCTCTTGAAACAGCAAGCCGAATACCATGAAACCGAGGGCAAAGATTCCGAAAAGAAACAGGGCTTGTCCGACAATTTGTTCGGCTTCCTGACTTTTTTTCTCGCCGAGCCGGATAGAGATGAGCGTATTGGAACCGACCCCGACTGTCATTCCGACCGCTATCATGATGGTTACAATGGGGAGCGTAACGGTAATGGCAGCGATTCCGACTTCGCCGAGCGTTTGTCCGACGAAGATTCGGTTAATGACACCGTGAGCGGCGGAACCGACGGTGGCGATGATGGCGGGAATGGAGAATTCCCAGAGGAGTCGCCCGACGGGTCGATGTTCCAATCGGCGGACTCGTTCTGCGTGATCCATAGGAAGGGATTCCCCGTTGTCAAAAAAGCAATCGCCCGATGCTTCCTTTGCATGTTACCAAAAAATTGGGAAAACGTCAAAGGGACGATAACTGGTTGTGCAAAGTTTGTTTCCGCTAAACATCAATAATATCCGGCGACGAGGGAGTCTCTCTTTGTCGGGTACGAAGCCGATGGGCTTCAAAGTTTAGCACCATGTAAGAGACCACAATGGATCGAGCAAGCGGGATAAGCAACACCAAGCCGATCAGGCATGTCAGCAAACCCGGTAGCAAGAGCAACAATACCGCCAACAAGATCAAAAAACAGTTGAGGACGGACATGACCGGAGTTTCGCCATGATTTAACTGTTGATTTAATTCGAGCCAGCAACGTACCCCCTGCCGATAAGCGAGGAACGCACCGAGCAATCCGCCGACAAGCATGGTCAACATCGTAAGCAATGGTCCGAAAAACCAAAGCAAAAAAGCAGTATCCAATACCGGTATCAACACCAGTACGAGTGCCGTCCGCCAAAATCGGAACGCGGGATTGTTGAAAAAACGAAAACGCATTGCTCAAAGTATAACAGAATTTAACCGATTTTGGGGCGAAGTTCCCCAATCATCTGTTGCGTAGCAGCAAGGACGGCATCTTGCCAGTGTGCCTCGCCGAATTGCGACTTGAACGGCTCTTTCGTGTATGCAAAAATAATACCACGCGAATTGTTGATCAATGCACCAGAACCATCGGGGTAGAACGCCTTTGCAACATCCGCAGCAGTTCCCCCTTGTGCGCCATAGCCGGGAACGAGAAACGGTGCCGTCGGCATAATCTGTCGCAGTTCCGCAAGTTGTTCCGCCCAAGTCGCCCCGACAACCGCTCCGACGCTTCCTTCCGTTTGTCGGGCAAGTTGCTCGACATATTCCGCAACACGTTGATAAATCGGCTTGCCGTCAATGACCAAATCCTGTAACATTTTCCCGCCGGCATTGGACGTTTTGACGAGAACATACACACCGGCACCGCGATCTACGGCAGTTTTAACGAACGGTTCAATCGAATCATCGCCGAGATAGGGGGAAACGGTCAACGCATCGGCACCCCAAGCGGACTCTGCTCCCAAGATTCCCGCCGCATACGCTTCGGCAGTCGAACCGATGTCGTTTCGTTTGCCGTCAAAAATCACGAGGAGTCCCTGCTGTTTGGCGTACCGAATGATGTTCCGCAGAGCAATCATTCCATCGGGACCGTATTGCTCGAAAAAAGCTGCCTGCGGTTTGACGGCAGGAACCAACGGTGCCACAATGTCGATAACCTCCTTGCAGAAACGTTCAAAGGAATCGGCAACATTCTCACAACGGCATGTCGTTGGCAAAGAATCCCATCGGGGATCGAGTCCGACCAGCACGGGATTTCCCTTCTTGCGGATTGTTTCTGACAATAACTGCGAAAAACTCATACTAATCTCTCTCCTTACGGTTTAATTTTACCGCAAAACAGATATACTGCAAATGGGAATAAATCGGCATTTTCGCAAATGATAACAAAAACCGTGGCACATGAATAAAGAGCAGAACCTTCTTGCAGAACGGCATATTACAATTGTTTACTTCTACTGTATGTATAGTCCCCTAACTTGTTTGTTTTCAACAGTTTACGCTTTCAATTTTATTGATTTTTGCAATATTCGAGAGCTAATTTTGTCCGATAGAGCCATCGCGTACTCCGAAAAC
>Ga0082212_10013619_pt1 | contig 10156 bp, 6 predicted proteins | sample TergutNt197P3_FD_71548 | JGI IMG/M metagenome (GOLD analysis project Ga0082212, IMG submission 71548) | Neocapritermes taracua P3 segment gut microbial communities from Petit-Saut dam, French Guiana - Nt197 P3 | ecosystem: Host-associated > Arthropoda: Insects > Digestive system > Gut ...
CGCACCGATGACGCGGATTTGACGGATTGACACGGATGACTCACCCCCGACTCAGTGTTGTTTGGTCGGAGTACCGGCGCGGGGGTTATCGAAATCGCGTCCTTGCAGGACGCTTCCGCTATACACGCAAACGCGCTTTCTACCGAGCGATGCATTCCTAACGGAATGCGTTGGCACCCCGCACCCCGCACTAACCACCAGCCACTAACCACTAACCACTCTGCACTCTACGCTCTTCGCTTGCTTTCCTGTTTTATCGTACTTCCCCAGACCTCCACATGAGATTTTACGAGTGTTCATTGAATATTTTTGCGAATTATTCGGCGATTTTTCCGAATATGCGGGTTTTCGCGTTTGTGAGGCGAAGTTGACACGTGTAATTGACGATCCGGATAGAAACATTTCAACGTCATGATAGAAACATTTCAAATCCGGATAGAAACATTTCAACGTCATGATAGAAACATTTCAAATCCGGACAGAAACATTTCAAATCCGGATAGAAACATTTCAACGTCATGATAGAAACATTTCAAATCCGGACAGAAACATTCCCAGTCCGGATAGAAGCGTTCCAACGTCATGACAGAAACATTCCAAGTCCGGATAGAAGCGTTTCAAGGTCGGATAGAAGCGTTTCAAAGCCAGATAGAAGCGTTTCAAGTCCGGACAGAAACATTTTCAGGCCGAACAGAAGCGTTTCTGGGCCAGAAAAAATATTTCCAAGTCGGATAGTAATAATTTCTGGGTCGGATAAAAATATTTCCAAGTCGGGTAGTAATAATTTCTGGGTCGGATAAAAATATTTCCAAGTCGGGTAGTAATAACTCCAGGCCGGACAGAAACATTTCCTGCCCAGATAAAAATATTTCCAAGTCGGATAGTAATAATTTCTGGGTCGGATAAAAATATTTCCAAGCCAGATAAAAATATTTCTGGGCCGGATAGAAGCGTTTTAAGGTCAGATAAAAATATTTCATCTTGTGGTGCAGCTTTTTGTACGTTTATGATGACAAACGGAAACACATTGTTTTTCACACGGAGGCACAAAGATTTTTGGTAACCGTTCACGAATCACTGCACAAAACATACCGTAAACGGGTGGAAATCGTCCCTTTTTGCTAAGGAAAAACTGCCAATTTGTTACCGTTTTAAGTATATCAGCATTGTTGGTCGAGCGACGGGGCTTGCCCGGGGCGAACCGATCGGCACCGTCATTGCATTTTCGTTCGGCAAGGGCGCGATTGAAGAGGTCGCCCGACAGAAAAACCACAAAAACGTGACCATTGAACTGGTTCGCGTCGATGAAATTGTGCCCATCGCCATGAAACCGACACTCGCCGTCAAAACGCACGACCAGGGAAAAGACGCGAAAGGCAACCGCAAAATCGAATTTATTGCGGAAGCCCACAGCGAAGCGGGCATCGAGTTTTACAGTTGGGATTTCGATTACGACGAAGAAAAAGGGTTCAAACAGTCGGTGATGATCGACAAGGACGGCAAACAAAGCCACCAGTTCAAAGCCGGTATGCATACCATTGCCGTGAAAGTCGTGGATAATGAGGGACTCGAAAGCATCGAAACCGTGATGTTGAAAGTCAACGGCGTTGTTAAGAAAATGTAATGTAACGAAAAACAATGTTTCAAGGAATTTCCCCATGAAACCTTCCCCACCAACCAAACGGGGCCGCCGTATGATTTACTTGGCAGTGTTACTGCCGGTGATTACCTGTCAACTGACTCCATCCCAGGACAAGGGCGATCCGTTGGTCAACGGGTTTTTGTTTTTCCCGACGCCGTACAACGCAAAAGATTGGACGGAACCCGATTTCAAGTACGAAGACGTGACGTTGACCACGCAGGACGACGTCAAAATCAACGCATGGTATCTTTCGGCGGAAAAGCCGAAAGCCTGGGTGGTGTTCAGTCACGGTAACGCGGGCAATTTGAGTGGTTGGGGTTACGCGGCGGAAGAGATGCGTTTGCGATTCGGCGTGTCGGTGCTGATTTATGACTATCGCGGCTACGGCAAAAGCGAAGGCAAGCCGTCCGTGCCGGGTATTCTCAACGACGGTCGCGCGGCGCGGGATTGGCTCTGTGCAAGGGAATCGCTCAAGCCGGAAGACCTCGTGTATTGCGGACGGTCGCTCGGCGGCGCGGTGGCCGTTGATCTGGCCGCCGAAACCGGTGCGAAAGGCTTGATTCTCGAAAGTACCTTTACGTCGATTCCCGACATGGCGAAAAAAATGATGCCGCTTGCTCCGGTTTCAATCATTCGCTACAAACTAGATTCGCTTGCCGGTATCAAAAAGTACAACGGCCCGCTGTTGTACTGCCACGGTGACGCGGATACGGTTATCCCGTTTCAGCAGGGCGTCGAGTTGTTCAAAGCCTGTCCGAGTGAACGCAAAAAGTTCGTCCGTATGGAAGGTCTCAACCACAACGACGCACTGCCTGAATCCTACCGCGAACAGCAAAAACGATTCATTGACATAATCAACGCTGATGCCAAGCCGAGCTTATGATTGCATTAAAAGAGTTGGAAGATGAAAAGGACACAACGATGACAGACCAATCGAAAGTGGCACTTGTGACCGGCGGAGTGCGCGGGATTGGGTATGGCATTTCGCAGGCACTGGCGCGGGATGGGTGGCAATTGGCCGTGTGTGGTACGAAAGAATTCGGTGATGTTGCCGGGCAAATTGCCGAACTTGAATCGCACAAAATTAACGCGCGTTATTATCGCTGTAACGTCGCCGAACACTCTGACCGGAAACAGATGGTCGAATGCATACGATGTGAATTTGGTGCCGTCAATCTGTTGGTCAATAACGCGGGTGTCGGCGCGCACGTCCGGGCGGACATGCTCGACATGACCGAAGATAATTACGAGTGGCTGATGAAAATCAACCTGACGGGCCCGTTTTTCTTAACGCAAGCTATAGCAAAACTTATGGCCGAACAAAAATCGAACGACACCACATTTAACGGCTGCATTATTAACGTGTCGTCAATCAGTGCGACGGTTGCGTCGATCAATCGCGGAGAATACTGCATTTCGAAAGCCGGGGTCAGCATGGCGACCAAACTTTGGGCTGTGCGACTGGCCGAGTACGGTTTTCCGGTGTATGAGGTCAGACCCGGTTTGATCAAAACCGATATGACGGCAAAGGTTACGGAAAAATACAACCAACTGATCGAAGAGGGCATCCTGCTGCAATCCCGTTGGGGTACGCCTGCCGACGTTGGACAGTCCGTGGCGACATTAGCGGGCGGAAAAATTCCGTACTCAACCGGACAAGTTCTCATGCTCGACGGCGGTATGCTGGTCGAACGTCTCTAAACCGTGGTGCTGCACGGCATAGCACCAATAAACCGGCATGTTATCTTTGTGCCCGATTATTTTTCACAATACTCACGGTTGGGTTTCTGATTGCGGCGTTGGCAACGGTTCGCCTTCAATGACGGCTCGCAGTTCGTCGGTATCCATGACCTCTTTTTCGAGCAGGTAGTCCGTCAGTTTTTGTAGCGTGTCACGGCGGTCTTCAATCAGCGTTTTCGTCTTCTCGAACAAGCCTTCGAGAATCGCCTTGATTTCCCGGTCGATTTCCCACGCGGTCTGTTCGCTGTGCGTCCGCGACTGAAACAGCCGGGGTTCGTTGATGTAGCTGCCACGCGGATTTTCGCGGTAATTGACACGTCCCAGTTTGCTCATGCCGTAGTCCATGACCATGCTACGTGCGATTTCCGTTGCCCGTTCGAGGTCGTTTTGCGCTCCGGTCGAGTAATCGCCAAGCATGATTTCCTCGGCCAGTGTCCCGCCGAGAAAAACCTGAATGCGGCACTCGAGTTCCTCACGGGTCATCAAATAACGGTCGTCTTCCGGACGTTGCAACGTATAACCCAACGCCGCCGCACCGCGAGGAATGATCGAAATTTTATGCACCGTGTCCGCCGCCGGCAACAGGTAGGCAACCATCGCGTGTCCGCTCTCGTGATAGGCTACGCGACGTTTTTCGTCATCGCGGATCGTGTGCCGCTTCTTCTGCAAACCGGCGGTCACTCGTTCGGCGGACTCGTTGAACTCGTCCATCGTGACGGCGGTTTTACCAACCCTCGCCGCAAGCAATGCTGCTTCGTTGACCAATGCCGCAAGGTCTGCCCCCGCAAAACCGGATGTGATCGATGCAATCGCGTGCAGGTCGATGTTCTCGTCGAGCTTGACTTTGCGCGCATGCACTTTCAAAATATCCTCACGCCCACGAATGTCCGGGCGATCCACCAAAACATGGCGGTCAAATCGACCGGGCCGCAGCAGTGCCGAGTCCAGCGTCTCCGGACGGTTGGTCGAGGCCATGACAATCGCCCCAGTGTTGGCACCGAAACCGTCCATTTCGACGAGCAGCGCGTTAAGTGTTTGGTCGCGTTCTTCGTTCGAACCGATGTTGCCGTTGCCGCGAGTCTTGCCGATGGCATCGAGTTCGTCAATGAAAATGATACAGGGCGTCCGACGCTCGGCTTGGTTGAACAGGTCGCGCACCCGTGCCGCACCGACGCCGACGTACAATTCCACGAAATCGGAGCCGGATAAGCTGAAAAACGGCACATCCGCTTCCCCGGCAACCGCTTTCGCCAATAGAGTCTTGCCTGTACCCGGGGGGCCGAACAGCAGCACGCCTTTCGGGATGCGACCGCCGAGCACCTGAAATTTCTCCGGCGTTTTCAAAAATTCGACAATTTCCCGCAGCTCCTCAACCGCCTCATCGACCCCGGCCACGTCCTCGAATGTCACCTCAATGTCTTCCTGCGAAACCTGCCGGCCCCGGTTCCGGCTAAATGCCATGGCACCCGAACTCGCCATGCGGCGAAACATGAAAAATATCAGCGGAATCGATGCCAGCATCACGATAAAAAAGAGCAAAGTCCCGCCGTGCATTTCCCAAAAATTCGGGCGTCCTTGCGCACGATAATCTTGAAACCCCGCTTTTTCGAGACGTTGCCACAGTTCGTTGTTGTCGAAATCAAGCCCCTTGCGCCCGGACGAAAAATTGACATCATCGACTGGTGCCTTGACTTTCTCTGGCGGAGCAATGATCTCACGGGTAACGGTTCCCCTGATTTCATAAGAACTTACAACGATTTTTTTGAGATTGGAATATCGTACCGATTGTTCCTGCTTTCCTTCGCCGATTTTGACTTCGATTTTTGCGTCGGGATTCTCTGCCCCCTGATCGATAAGCTGCATCAGTTTTCCGAACGCAATTTCGTCATGCTTTGGCATTGTGACCAGATTAAGCAAACAAATTGCGACGACAACAATCAAAGCGATCATCAAAAACGACCACCCGCCGCCTTCCTGTTTGGAGATTTTCGGCCCACGGTCATCAGGCGGCTGGTCCAGTGGCTGCTTTTCTTCTTGATTTACGTCTTGTTTATCCGAGTTATTATCCGTTATAGTGTCAGGTGATAGATCGCCTGAGTCTGCAAACGATTGTTGCAATTCTGGGAAAATATTCTTTATCATCTTTGCGAACTTTGTTTTCCTTGCGTCTTTGCGCAAAATATTTGCGATTACTACTTTCAATATCATAACACCTATTGTAGAATCAGATGTTACGTGACGCAAGCGCAAAAGTGTGACAAAATGGGAGACCGATGATGAGCAAACCGCCAATACCATTTGTACAGCTTTCAAAAATGGAGACGGGGCACGAATGCGACGTTTTTGCATTACTGGCCGAGAAGGAAATGCTCACAACAAAGGACGGCAAACCTTACATCCGCGTTAATTTCCGTGACGCAATTCGTGAAATCCGGTTTCCCATCTGGTCGGACACGCAAATTTACGAAGATTGCAAGCAAAACTGGGAAACCGGCGAATTTTACAAACTTCGGGCGGTTTATCGCGTCACGAAATATGGGCCGCATCTCGACATCCACAAATTACGGCCAGTTGTTGATGCCGACAAATTAGAGGGATTTGATCCAACCCAGTGTCGTCCGAGTTCTCGCTTTGCGCCGGAGTCGATGCACGATGAGATACTCGCGCTGGCCAAAACTCATTGCGGTAAAGGGAAATTGTACCAGCTTGTGGTACAGGTTTTCAAGAAAAACCGTAACGCGATTCTCGACACTGCGGCAGCCCGGAATCACCACCACGTCTTCTTTGGCGGACTGCTCGAACACACGCTGATGGTCACGAAAACGGCAGCGTTTCTTGCCGACATGTACTTGACGAATTACCCCGAATTGCGAACCCGGCTCTCAAAACCGCTGGTCGTGGCCGGGGCGATTTTTCATGACATAGGCAAAATCCGCGAGTTGCGCTACGATGTCGTCACCGCGCACCACACCACCGAAGGCGATCTGATCGGCCATGCCGTGCTGGGCCGCGATTTCGTCCGTGATTTCGGGCGCGAAGTCGAACTGGAACCCGAAATCCAAATGCAGTTGGAACACATCATCATCTCGCACCAGCGTTTCGCCGACTGGGGTGCCCCGAAACCGCCCATGTCGCTCGAAGCCTTGCTCGTTGCCCACGCCGATTCCTGCGACGCGATGTTCGGCACCTACTGCCGAGTGATCGAAAAAGACGACATGCCCGGTGAAATCACGTCCCGAAAGAATATTCTCGGTTACGCGCTGTTCAAAAAAGACGGGAAAGCGTGATGCGTGCGAATAACGGCGGCGGTCACGGCGTGTCCGCCCTACCTTGATCTTACCATCTCCACATGGCGGCTAGGGTTCCGCTGACGCCTTCACGATTGCCGACGTAACCTTCGACTCCGAATGTGCCATAGAAGTTTTGGTTGGGATGCCAGATCAGGCCGATTTCGCCGACTCCCGTTCCTCCGCGAAGCGTCGGACCGGCGAGTACAAGATGACTGCCCGATTGATGTTCGATGGCACGAGTTGCCCCATCAAATTCGTGTTCGTAACCCGCACCGAGGTACGTTGCCCACTTGACGTTCCAATGCCTCGTCCAGCGTCCGCCGCTGATGAGCCGATGCGAATGAAGAGCATCGAAATCCACGACTTCATTGGTCGAAAGTACGGTTCGGCCTCCGTCTTCCATCAGCCAACTGTAACGACTGTAAACATCGAACTCACTCAGTCCGTATTGCCAGCCTTTGGTCAAGCCGAGGTTTGCTCCCCAGTAGGCGTCGTTCAAACGAAATCGCGCCGGAAGTCCGTTGGTCATCAGATCGTTCGAAACGAAACGGTTTTTGATGTTGCCGCCGCGAAACATGGCGTCGAATCGGAGGCCGTTGTTCCATTTCCTGCGGAGGAAAACGCCGCCGCCGATCGAATCAATATCCCCGTTACCGCGAATCACCGGATTAATCAGTGCCGGAATGTAGTTGTACGTGTCGTATCCGGCGTTGCCGACATCGACAATCGCGCCGAAGTAAATCCTGCCGTTGTTCAACCGTCTTTGCGCTGCCACACCGGCCATGGCGTGTAGTCCCCGAATATCGGCATGAGAACCGCTGCCGGAGTTGGTGCGATACCATGTTCCATGCACATCGGCAACCGGCGTCCAAACCCAGCCGCAGGGAGTCTGATTCATGCCACAGGTGACTCCACACGTCGGATCGCAAGGCCGGTTTGGACCGCCGTCGTTGCCCGGACGTGAAATCGGGTCCATGTCGTACAGCGGAAGATTATGAAACCGATCGCTTCCCCGTTGGAGAGAGGTGATTCCGGTGAGCCGTCCGTTGTTCGGCACGTCAAATTCATGTGCCGCTTTCACGCCCCGCAGTCGGGCGACAAGAAAGTGGGTGTTTTCCTGATTTCCATTGTTTTCCAGATTCTTATCAATGATGAAATCATATCCGATGGTCAGTCCCTGTCGGGCATACGCGGTGTCATTCAGTGGATTCGCGTCCGTGAAGCCATGAGCATCGGAGTCCTTGATTTCGATGAGATAAAAACGATCGCCTGCGGTCAGAAGCGGACCTGTCCCGAAATCTTTCAACGAGACCGTGCTGCCCGCAAGATCGACCATGCCTTCCGAAGTGTTTGGGACATGGATGGTCAACAGCGGTTGATCAAGTCCGGAAGCAGTCGCTGCCGGCACATCGCCCTGATGATAAACTCGCGTGTTGTTCAGGTTGAAGTTGAGGTTGCCGTTCAGGTTGGCCATCGGGTCGGCGGGATTCTCGTGAACGCCGGAGAGATCAAAGACGTTGTGCCCTTCGACATTGAGCGTGGCACCGTTATTGACGTTGAACGTGAATTGCTTCGCGTCGAGCAACATCGTATTTTTGGCATTTGGAGCGATATACTGCCCGTCCACAAACGTGGTCGTACTGCTTCCGTCGAGAATTGTTGTGGTGCTTCCCGCCGCAAGCGTCACCGTGCCGGTTGCATCATCAAGTGTGAAGACGTTGTTTCCGCCCCAGACGAAATTGCCGGCACCGTTGACAAGCATGTCGAATCTGAATGTGCCGTCCTGATTCACCCAAATCGGATCGTAAAGTGCCACAACGCCTCCGGCTTGCGGCGAAATAAACAATTGTGCGTCCGATTTGGCAGGATCAGGCCCACCACCGCCTTCGGGAATCGCTCCCATATAAACGGAGTTGGTGCGGCTTCCGTCGGCATTTTGAAGTGATGCCGAGAGAAGATTCTTGTCGTCAATCACATTGTTGTTAAAAACGGTGCTGTTTCCGGCTGTTGCGGACAGTGTTAATTTGTGTGGGATATTAGCCGGTGACAATGTTTCCGGGTTCATCGGTTGCGCTCCCGTGTCAATCGCCACGGTTCCGTAAACGGTTGCGGTATCCGACTTGAGTGTATTGTCGATGAAATAACTGTCCTGGATGGTCATTCCGCCTTGTGAACCGTAACAATACACAATGCCGCCCATGACGATCCCATTGGCGGAAACCTTATTCCCGAGGAATCTGTTCGAGTCAATCATTTCGATTGCCATCATGGGAGTGTTTGCCGCCACCCCGGTCACTCCGATGATCCCGCCGCCGTCGATGTATGCCCCCGACCGAATCTCATTATCGGCGAACAGGTTGCCGCGAATATAACCAATGACGCCCAGGAAGTTGGACCGGACACCGATCACGCCGCCGCCTTCCAAATACCCTGCCGTCGATACTTTGATATTGGTAAAGGTGTTGTCAGTAACAGAGGCAATCCCCCCGTAAGCCACGGTTGTGTCATCCATCCACACACCCACCACACCGCCGCCGATGAGATTTCCGCCTGTCGTCGCTGTTGTTGAGATTGTCAGGTTATCAAATATGTTCCCCCTTATCCCGGCCGTGATATCATCAGCGTCTGCGAAGGCTGCCGTGCCGTTGGTGACGGCGACGCCGATGATTCCGCCGCCGTTAATGTTTGCGGCTTGAACCTTCAGATTGGTGAAACTGTTTTGATCCACGTTCTTGATCCAGGCTTTGGGAGGCTGCTGTAATACCACGGTCCCATCAGCATACTTTGCATGAGCCCCGATGATTCCACCGCCGTTTAATTCGCCTGCCACGGTCACGTTCAAGTGCTCAAACCCGTTGTTTTTCACTTTCGCAAGGATTGCATTATCGTAAGAGGAAAGCCCAACGATTCCGCCGCCGCTCAAGTCCGCGTGTTCGCCGGAAGCGAGCGGGGTTTTGACGCCGACTTCAACATCGATTCCCTTGAAGACGTTGTTTTCCAGGTTGACCAAATCCGCCACACCTATATTGGAACGCAACCCGATCACTCCGCCGCCTTCCATGTATGTGCCGACCTTGATTTGCTCGTTGAGGAAAAGGTTGCCCGACGCATTTTTCAGTAACGCCCACCCGACTTCCCCCACATCGGTAACAAGTCCCGGTTTGCTGTCTCCGCCATCGTTGGTTTGAAGACCGACAATTCCGCCGCCTTTGAGGTAACTGCCGGTTTGTACGGCAATGCCCGCAAACGCATTGTCCTGGAGATTCGACAATTCCAGGTGCGCACTGGAAAGACCGTTCATTCCGATGACGCCGCCGCCGCGAATGGAAAAACCGACATCGACGGTGATATCGCCCGTGTTGCCGTTTCCGAAGATATTCCCCTGTGCGTTTTTAAGCAGGGCATAAGTAGTATAGATGTCTGAATGTTTGCTGTTGTTATTCAGCCCGACCAGGCCGCCGCCCAAAAGAACGTCATTGGAAAG
>Ga0082212_10013620_pt1 | contig 10155 bp, 8 predicted proteins | sample TergutNt197P3_FD_71548 | JGI IMG/M metagenome (GOLD analysis project Ga0082212, IMG submission 71548) | Neocapritermes taracua P3 segment gut microbial communities from Petit-Saut dam, French Guiana - Nt197 P3 | ecosystem: Host-associated > Arthropoda: Insects > Digestive system > Gut ...
GCTTTGACGGCGTCTCTGTACTGTTCTCTTCTTATAACAAATTGCATGTTTACTTGTTTTAAAGACTGGCCAAAACATTCGATATTGATGTTATTATCGCTTAAAGCCTTGGCGCCACGATAGAGAAATCCGGGATGTGCGATGTTTGTTCCCATAGCGCAAACAATAGCCACCGGTTTTACGGTCAGTTGATATACTTCTTTTCTCAAATCGTTCAGTAAATCGTGAATATGCGGTTTGTCCCAAACAACCATTGTGATGCTGTTGGCGTTGGTTGATTTAAGTATATAACTCACATTGTACGATTTCATTATTTCCATAATCTTCAAGTCATAGCCGACTTCGCCTACCATCAAGGGATCGTGCACTTCAAATGCAATGACTTTATCGGTTCCGGAAACAATTTCGATTTTTGCTTTGGGCGAAACGTAGTTGTTAGAGATAAGCGTACCCGGATGATCCGGCTCAAACGTATTCTTAATCCGTATTTTCACTCCGGCAAGTTCTAAGGGTTTAGCGGCTTTAGGGTGAATGGCTTCCATACCCACATCGGCCAACTGATCGGCAATAATGAAATTGGTTTTGCCCACCGGAATCGATTTCTCAATGCCTACGATGTTCGGATCGGCGCTCGACAGGTGAAATTCCTTGTGGATAATCGCCTCTTCTGCATTTACTTCGACCGCTACTTTGCTGAAAGTTACTTCCGAATATCCCCGGTCGAATGCACGCATAATTCCTTCCGTTCCTTTGGTATAGCCGGTGGCAATGCACAATGTTTTGGAAAAGTCGATGCCTTGAAATGCCTTATGGATTCGTTCATCAATGGTTAGGGATTCATTATCGTTGAATCCGCAAAGGTCTATGAAAGTGGCATTGATGCCGTTGTTGTTCAAAATATTTACCGAGTTCCATGTTGAATGTGCTTCTCCCAGTGACGCTAAAATTTCGCGGGCGGCTAAATAAAGATTACTTTTTTCCACATAACCCGAAGCAAGCACCTTGTACATAGAAGATAGATAGGTTTTTGCCTGTTCGATACGGAATTTGAGAAATTGTGCGGCTTCTTGTACGTTTAATCCGATAGACTTAAAAGATTGATTGATTTCCAATAACTTATCATATAAACTGTCTAATGCGGTTTCATATTCCTCATTGTTAAGAAATTTGGCATAGACGCCCGGTTCTCCGGTTTTTTTATGTTCAAGCAGCCAGTTGGTAACGTTATTGTAAGCCGATACCACAAAGATGCGGTTGTACATATTCTCTTCCGTGCGGCCATTTTTAATAATGTTATTCAGACAATCGCCAAACTGGGACATGGAAGTTCCTCCGATTTTCTCTACTGTAAGCATTGTGTTATAGGATTGATAATTGTGTAAGTATTGTTTTCAAGCATTCTACGAAAGCATCCACATCTGATTGGGTGGTATCCCAAGAACAAACCAAACGAATTTCGTTGGTGTTTTCATTCCACATATAGAAAAAATAATGTTCCAGTAATTGTCGGATAACTTCCTGCGGCAAAATCAAAAAGAGTGAATTGGATTCGACTTTCTGGGTGAAACACACTTCCGGTAAATATTTGATTTGAGCGGCTAAATATTCGGCCATTGTATTGGAATGGGTAGCATTTTTCAACCATAGATTGTCTTGAAAATAAGCAAGATATTGAGCCGATAGAAAGCGCATTTTGGAATACAGTTGTGCCGATTGTTTCCGGAAATACATCAGATTTTCGTTCCATTCGGGACGAAAAGCGATAACGGCTTCCCCCATCATCATTCCGTTTTTAGTGCCTCCAAGGCTCAAAATATCCACTCCGCAATCGCGTGACAATTCGCGTAATCCTTTGCTGAGACGAGCGTTAGCGTTTACTAAGCGGGAACCGTCCATGTGGACATACAGATTGTGGGAATGGGCAAAATCACAAAGCGTTTTCAATTCTTCAACCGAATAAATCGTACCCATTTCCGTAGATTGGGAAATAGAAACCACTTGAGGTTGCGAATGGTGTTGAACCCCGCGCCCATGTAACTCGCCGGCAATCAGTTCGGGCGTTAGTTTTCCGTCCGGCGTATCTATGGGTTTTAATACGGCTGCTGTGGCTTTCGCCGGCGCACCACATTCGTCGCTGTAGATATGAGCAGTCGATGCGCAAATAACGCTATGGAAAGACCTTGTCAGGGCTTGGAGCGCAATGACGTTCGATCCGGTTCCATTGAAAACATAATACGGCTGAACATCATCACCGAATATTTGACGGAAAACAGCATCGGCTTTACTTGTCCATTCGTCGTCGCCGTATCCCACGGCATGACCTTGGTTCGCATCAATAATCGCTTGAATTATCTGCGGATGTACCCCTGAATTATTATCGCTGGCAAAACTTTTCATTGGATTACTCTATCTAATCATATTTTTGAGTTTATCCGTAGCAAAACCAAGCAACTCCAATTGTCTTTCCGGAGGAAATGTGATATAGTTGTTCATAAAGTAGTATTCGCCTATTGGATTATCCACATTTTCTTCGATAAAAGCAATAATCCGGTTTGTATTTTCTTTTAATAATTGAGATCTGTTCGCTCTAAAATCTTCACGAATTTGAATAGATTGAGGATTGGCTCTATACTGTAATTCATATTCATCTTCCAACTGTTTGAATAATAAAGATACCGAATCGTTCTCAAGATAAAAAACTTGTAAGCGGTCATTTATCGGAGTACCGCTAAGGTGTGGTATTATACCATCAATATTCAACATAATCGTCCCTTTTTCCGCTACCATCATAATATCTTTAACATTGGATTCCGGTATGGAAACGTTTATCAAAGCAGGACCTTTGTACGGTATTTTCAATACAAATTGGTCTTTCCCAATTTTAATCGTATCCGAATACACGACAGAACCATCTATACTTTGGTTAATAATGAGTTTCTTGTTCTGAAGTGATTTGTTGTTGTGAATGTTCATTTCCAATTCAAACTTTGGTTCGGAAGAGCAGGAAGCAAAAATAATTGCAATCGAAGCAAATAATAAAACTCGTTTCATATATTATTGTTATTAATGTTTGTAAAAAACGGTGCAAAGGTAAGCAAAATTTTTGAAGTAAATTCACTCTTCTTCACTTGTCAATTTAGTTTCAAGATACATCAAACGCTGAGATGATTTTTCTATTTCTTTTTTCAGCTTATTTATATCCGCTAAAACCACGGCAAAATCAAAAATTTTGGTCAAAACATTTTTATCTGCTGCAGAAATGGTGAATGCCGTTTTTCCATTTCCCGATAATTCCGCTTTGAGTGCAGACTCTCTGTTGTTGTAGATAAATTGTATCACTCCATTGTCTTTTCCTTGCGTATAGGTAACGACTTCTGTTGTCATTCCTTCATTAACAAATGTGTAATTTAATCCCCCGTCGTGTGGAATAACTAAGGTTTCTGCATACTCCCCGTTTGATTTTGAAACTTTTAATTGGGAATGCCGGATGGGACGGCTTCCATAATATACGCTGGAAAATAATATTTCTCCCCATTCGTTTACTTGAGTTCGAATGTAAGAACTTTGAAGTTTCGCTTCTATTTGCTGACTTTTTACTATGTATTTTCCTACATTGTCGTATTCAGGGTTTTTCTCAAATACAAAACCGGATTTCATCGTTTCAAATTCAGCCAAACGAACGTTCAGCATACTATCGCAAAAAATCAGGTATTGTTCCTGTTCTTTTATTTCGATCCGGCGTTTCAACTGCAAACTTTGCTTTCGGACACCAAATTCTTTTGGAAAAAGTTCGTTTATACTGTCTAATTGGCTTTTTGCTGAGGAGTATTCACCTTGCACATACAGTTTTTGTGCATTTACCAAATAAGCATTCGCCTGTTTTCTATCTGAATTACAGGAAATTAAAAGAATTAGCAAGCAGATAAGGTATTCTTTTCTGTTCATAAAATTATTTATTTTATGCAACAAATTTACATGAAAAACCTGACATTACACACAGACGGACAAAAATTATGCCGGACGCTTCACCGCTTACGCGATTCGCAACGACGCAGTGGAGTCGCAATACCGCATCCGTCATTGCGAACTGCGTAAGCAGTGAGGCAACCGGCGTCAAACCGTAGCAGACCGACCGAACTTGCTCGGGATATGTCGTCGAGGTGCTGCTAATACTATAATTCTGCCGCTGCTGCTATGGCGATTATTGTACCTCCAATTAATAAAGCGCCTCCTACAAGTCCCAAAGAAATAGCAGTAATCGTTTTTCCCGGGCTATTAAAGACTGACCGTTGATCGGGATACAATTGTTCAATTTTTTTAACAGTTCCATTGAATCCGCAAACTGTATTGAAAACATTGTAATCATCACAGTTGCATCTTTCTACTCCAACATTGTAAACAAACTCTTTTCTGGCACGGTCGTAACTCTTTGCATATTTTAATTGATACACAATGGCATTATTTTTTGAGTCGGTAAAAGTATAGGTATCATAAGTTATTCCTCTTTGTGTTTCAGAATTAGAACCTGTAAGTCGATATCCATCTCCAACAGAAGCAATCTGTGAATTAATGCCGGCGACAGTTGACTGAAAAGAACCGGATGAAATAGTCATTTTACTTGACGTACAACTCGAAAAAAATAACGTTGCCGCTACAACAAGAAATAAATTAACTTTTAGGTTAATTCCTTTTAGAATTGTCCTAAACCCTCTCACATTGCAAATCTTTGCAATTACCACTGATTTTTTAAACGATTGATCCCTAACATATTAATTTAAATGTTGTTAGTAATAAATATATTAACGAAATTTCTATTTTCTTGTCTTTCTTTTATGGACATTTTACCTATAACGCTGCAAATATAATTAAAAAAATCATTAAAACACAAACTGACAAAAATTATTTTTCAATATTCGGTTTTTCCAATCCGTATCCTTTTTTGGCATCTTCACGTTTCAACCACAAGGCGAAGAAGATTGCCAAAGCGCCGAAACAGGCGAAAATCAACATCGGAACGATGTAATTGTATAAGGTAACTTCCTGTTCGATGCCGTTAATTGTTCTGATACCTGTTCCAGTAATACAATATTTATCCAATACATAACCGATTAACATGGGAACCAGCATCAATCCCCAATTCTGTACCCAGAATGTCATTGCATAAGCCGTGCCTAATCGTTGTTCGGGAATAATTTTTGCTATTGAGGGCCACATCGCTGAAGGCACTAAGGAAAATCCCACTCCCAAAATCAACACCAGGCAAACAGCAATGTACAAACTATTGAGTGAAGGAATTGAAAAAAGTAAATGTACGCAAAGAAGTATAACAGAACCGATAATCATTATCGTTGCTCCTTTTCCTTTTTTATCGTATATGCTTCCGAAAACAGGCGTCAAAATCAAAGCGCCCAAAGGCAAAAGCGCCGCAATATAACCGGCAAATTCGTCGGAAACGCCAAATTTCTGAACCATCAATTGTATGGCATACTTAATGAAAGGAAATACTGCCGAATAAAACAACACACACAAAATCGTAATCAACCAAAATGCTTTTATTTTAGCTATCGACTTGATGTCCTTGAATTTAAATTCTTCTTCCGGAGCTTGATTTTCGGTTTCTTCTTTGTCTAATTTCCGGTCGAATGTCGAGAAAAAGATAAAGCTAATCAATCCGATACACAACAAGAGGATAGCCAAAATAATCGGTGCGGACAAATTATTTGTTATGTTCACCAATGGAATCGGCGTAAACATCGCCAAGGCCGTTCCTATCCGTCCTACCGAAGTATTTAAACCGATAGCCAATGCCAACTCTTTTCCTCTGAACCAACGGATAACCGCCTTATTTGCCGTTATGCCAAACATTTCCACCCCGACACAAAAAACGGCAAACCCCAAGCCTGCCATCCACGCCGATTTTTTCGCTGTCCAGAAAAGTATTTTTACCTCAGTCGTACCATCAGACAGGTATCCGGAAATAACATAATATTTTAATCCGGCGCCGAACAGCATAATGATAATTGCCAAGACTCCGGTAAAGCGGACACCCATTTTGTCCAATATCATACCTCCGAATACGAGCATTAACAGAAACACATTAAACCATCCGTAAGCCCCTGTGTACCATCCATAATCGAATGCACTCCAGTTCAAGGCAATTTCCATTTGCGTTTGCAACGGAGCCATAGCGTCCGTCAAATAATAGGTACAAAGCATGGTTACAGAAACCAATGCCAATATCAACCATCTTTTTGATTTTGAATCTTTCATATATAGTTACGAGTTTTTTTTAACACGTTGTAAGGGGATTGCGGGTCAAGCCCGCAATGACAAAATAATTCTCAACTCTTAATTCTCTTAATTCTTAATTCTTAATTACCAATCCTTCCGCTACGATAAACGTACTTCCGCCGACAAAGATAAAATCTTTTTCAGTCGCTTGATGCTTTGCTGCCGAAAAAGCATCGGAAACAGTCGAAAAAACTTGACCGTGCAGACCGAATTTTCCGGCTTGTTCCGCCAATAAACGAGCGTCTAACGCACGTGGAATATTCGCTTGAGTGAAATAATACACCGCATCTTGCGGCAAAAGCCTGAGTACGGAAGACGTATCTTTATCGTTTACCATACCAAAAACAATATGCAACCGGTCATATTCTTCCGATTGTAACTGCCGTACAATATATTCAATCCCCGCCTCGTTGTGTCCGGTATCCATTACAATTTTCGGACGATGATTGACGACTTGCCAGCGACCAAGTAAGCCTGTATTTTCAACAACACATCGAAAACCATTGTAAACCGCTTCCTGCGGAATGTTGAAAGTAGTCTGTTTCAATATTTTAATTGCACACAACACGGTTGACGCATTTTTTTCTTGCGTCAAACCACCCAATTCGCCAATCAACTCCGGATAATCCGAAGTTTCAAATTCCCAATGTCCCGACGATAAAAGTTTTGATGAAAGTATGGGATTTTGCTCTTGGGCGAAAATCATACAATCCCGGGAAGTTTCAAGGCTTTTGAAAAAATCTTTTACTTCCCCATTCGCTTCTCCAATGATTACCGGAATGTCGGACTTGATAATTCCGGCTTTTTCTTTCGCGATTGCCGTCAAAGTATTCCCCAACAAATTCGTATGGTCGAAACTGATGTTGGTAATGATACTTACGACCGGAGTGATGACATTCGTACAGTCCAACCGTCCGCCCAAACCCACTTCAATTACCGCCACATCTACCTGTTTTTCTGCAAAATAGGCAAAAGCCATACCGGTAGTCAGTTCAAAAAAAGAAGGTTGTATGGATTCAAAAAATGTCCGGTTGCGAGCAACGAAATCGACCACAAAATCTTTATCTATCATTTCGCCATTGACTTTGATTCTCTCTCTGAAATCCAATAGGTGAGGAGAGGTGTAAAGTCCTGTTTTGTAGCCGGATTCCTGCAAAATCGAAGCCAACAGATGGGAGGTAGAGCCCTTGCCGTTGGTTCCGCCCACATGAATCGTTTTGTATTGGGTGTGCGGATGGTTTAGATGCTCATCAATCCGGAAAGAATTTTCCATACCTTCCTTGTAGGCGCTGCTCCCGACTTGCTGAAACATTGGAGCGAAACGGTAGAGATATTCAAGGGTTTCGTCGTAAGTCATTAACCATCACATTTACAAACATCTCGTCAAACATTATTTTATCAGATATTTATCCATATTTACCGACTTTTTCTCCCGCAAATTTCCGTTCTCGTCGGCAAAAATAAGTAAATAATCCAAATCATACATCGTTCGGATTTGCTCTCCAAAAACAATGGCTTCCTCTAAATCCATGGTCATAAAAGCAGTTGCAAAGGCATCGGCAGTCATACAATCCGAATGAATAACCGAAGCGCTAAGTATATTGCTTCCTGAAGGATAACCGGTTGCCGCGTTTATTGTATGTGCGATTTTTTTTCCGTCTTTCAGATAGTAATTGCGATAATCTCCCGAAGTAGCGATGGATTTGTTGCATAAACCAACCACTTCCATTCGTTGATTGACTTGACCACTCGCATCATCGTATGGCTGAGGAATTTCGATACGCCAACAATAACCGGACGGATTTTTTCCTTTCGCACGAACTTCGCCGCCTATCGCCACCAAATAGTCGGTAATCCCATACAAGTCTAAAAGGTTGGCAATGACATCGGAAGCGTATCCTTTCGCAATAGAAGAGGGGTTCAGTTGAAGACGGGCATCATCTTTGATTACTTTCCGTCCGTCCAAACGCACTTTTCCGTAACCGACAAATTGTTTCAGACTGTCGATAGTATTTTGTACATCTGTTACTTCATCTATTTTTTGGAAACCGAATCCCCACAAATTAATAAAGGGAGCGCCGGTGATATCATAAGTCCCTCCCGAAAGTTCGGAAACCTCCATGGCTTTGTTAAAAACAGTGATAAACCAGTCATCTACTTCGACATATTCGTTGTTATTGACCTTATGAATAATAGATTCCTTATTGAATGGATTCAACGACAAATTGAATTGATCAAAACAGTCCTGAATCTCTTTATCCAATATCCGGTTGTATTTGTATTGAATATCGAAACCTGTTTTGAAAACTTCGCCTGAAGTCCGGTAATAGGGTTCTCCTTTTTTACAGGCGGAAAAAATCAGGCAAAACGCAAGAATAAAAAAGATTTTTTGCATATGCCTTCTAATTTATTCCCACTCGATAGTAGCAGGCGGTTTGGAACTGATGTCATACACTACACGGTTCACCCCTTGTACTTTATTGATGATTTCGTTCGATACTTTAGACAAAAATTCATACGGGAGATGCACCCAATCGGCAGTCATAGCATCGATGGAACTGACAGCGCGTAGAGCAACAGCATTTTCATACGTCCGTTCATCATTCACAACGCCTACCGACTTGACAGGCAGCAAGATTACAGCGGCTTGCCAAACTTTGTCGTACAAATCCCATGCACGCAGTTCGCGAACGAACAGGTCGTCGGCATCTTGTAATATGCGTACTTTTTCAGGAGTGATATCGCCCAAAATACGAACGCCCAAACCCGGTCCCGGGAAAGGATGACGGAAAATCATACTGTCTTTCATTCCCAATTCACATCCGACTTTCCGAACCTCATCTTTAAATAATAATTTCAAAGGTTCGACTAATTTAAGGTTCATTTTTTCGGGCAGCCCCCCCACATTGTGATGAGATTTTATAACGGTTCCTTTAATCGACAATGATTCAATAATATCGGGATAAATGGTTCCTTGTCCCAACCATTTGACATCGTTCAATTTACGGGCTTCTTCTTCAAACACGTCAATAAATCCTTTACCTATAATCTTGCGTTTCTTTTCGGGATCGGTAACTCCGGCTAATTCCTTGTAGAAACGTTCTTTTGCATCTACTCCGATAACATGAAGTCCAAGGTGTTCATAATCTTTCTGCACAGTTTCAAATTCATTTTTGCGCAATAAGCCGTGATCTACAAATATGCAGGTGAGGTTTTTACCAATGGCTTTGTTTAGCAAAACGGCTGTTACGGAAGAATCCACACCGCCCGAAAGCGCTAACAAGACTTTGTCGTCGCCTAACTGCGCTTTCAATTCGGCTACCGTATGCTCGATAAAGGAAGCCGGTGTCCAGTCTTTCTTCATTCCGCAAGCGTTTATGAAATTCTCTAAAACCAAAACGCCTTCTTCCGGGTGGAAAAATTGTATTTCCAATAAAGGATATTTACTTTCGATTTTTGATAAATCGGGATTAGAAGCGTCTTTATCATTAACGGAAAACGGATCTCCCGAAAGAATAACACCCTTCACCGATTGATCATTTTCGGGAAACTTGTTGTAGGGTACGATTTCACAATAAACCTGTAATTCTCTCAGACGGCGTCCGATAAGTTGAGTGGTTTGAGAACCGAAATCAATGATAATAATTTTTTCCTGCATACTACTGTTTTGTTTTTAAAAGTACGGCAAAATTACAAAAAAATACTCAGATTTGCAGCAGAGAAGATAAATATATTTGCCGCAAGCGATGTTAATAATACATATTGTACAAAGTACAATAAGGGAATGGGTAGCACAATGAAGTAAAATTTATGACTTACTATTTGTCGTCATAATGACCGCCTAAAGACACAATAATAACGATA
>Ga0082212_10013621_pt1 | contig 10155 bp, 14 predicted proteins | sample TergutNt197P3_FD_71548 | JGI IMG/M metagenome (GOLD analysis project Ga0082212, IMG submission 71548) | Neocapritermes taracua P3 segment gut microbial communities from Petit-Saut dam, French Guiana - Nt197 P3 | ecosystem: Host-associated > Arthropoda: Insects > Digestive system > Gut ...
GGCGTATTGTATGCGGTTGATTTGCTCCCTTTTTTTGCCGCCTTTGGCAATTTTGGCACGGCGTACTGTTTTTTGTTCTTTGTAAAGGGGTTCAGTTTGGGTAATTGAAAGGCTTGCGGCAAGTTGCTTAAATTCCTTACTGCCGAGCGGCGCACCGTTCCCGTTTTTATCTATAGTTTTTGAAAGCACGGTTTTGTTGGCGTTGACTTCAAGATAGACGGCTTTGAGTATTTTTCTCGCTTCGGGTTTCATTTTAATAAGGGCTTTAATCCCTTCGATTGTCAGTGTGAGCAAACCTTCAATGCCTGTTGCAATAAGCGTTTCAACTATCGCCATTCATTTACTCCCTTTTTCAACCGCCCCGAAGGGCGGCTGTTGCTTTTTTGCTACCTACGCTACAGGTAGCGTTGTTACGCATAACGGTACACTACCGAATTTGCGTGCCTGACACCGTTGCGTGTCCTAAACGACACCAGACGTTTCGGGTAGCTGCTACTCTGCGTGACTATGCGTGTCCAATGTTTAACAACCGCCCCGAAGGGCGGCTCGTTACTCCTGACGTTGCTGTTTTGTTTCCTATGCGCGGACAAAAGTACGACCGATAGCGTTGTTGCGTATAACGGTACGCTATCGGTATTTTGTGCCTGACACTGTTGCGGTTCCGACTCTGTGTCTACTTCTTTTTGGTATAAGACTCGCCTTCACCATCTGTGAGTGTTTGACCATCGGCGCTGACGGTTAATATTTCTTTATCACCAACTTTTATGCCAAAGGCGTCTCCTACACCAGAGGCAATCCAAGTAATTGTGCAAGTAATCGTATTACCAGACACAGTGTAAGTGCCTCTAACCATTTCCGCTTCCATCATTACCCATGAAACACCATTGGACTTATTAAAGTTTATCGTAACGAATTCATCCCCCCAACTTGTGTTTGAAAACGATGTTGAGCCACCGCCAGTGCTGCCGTTATCGCAAGCGACCATTGAAAATCCGATTACCGCTACAAGGGCGATAATCCCGAAAAGTTTGATTGCATTTTTCATACAATCCTCCTGTTTTTGTTACCCTTTGGGTAACGGTTTGCGTATCCTTGCGGATACTGCATCCTACGGATGCTTGGCACATTCTACGAATGCGTATACTAAAGCCGTGATATACGGCTCTGTATCAGGGTGCTTTGCTTAAATTCAACCTTGTTTTTTTAAATTTGTCGCCCGTAAAATTTACCTGTTTTTTGAGGGGGGATAAGAAATGAGGAATGAGGAGTGAGAAGTTTTTTAGCGGAACCGGCAAATTCTCTGGAAAATTACGGTTTATTCCGCTATAGGGAAAGAGGCTCGCTTATTGTTCACTGTTCCTTGCTATCCGGATTTTGTATTTCCGGAAAAAGAATTTTTGCATAGTCCCGCCGTCCATATAGAATTCGCTCAATATAAACCGTTTTATTCGTGTATCGGTAAAAAGCCAGATAATTTCCGCACACTAAAAAACGATAATCGGCGTCAATCTCAAAGGAAAGTTTTGATGACAACGGCGTACCGATACCGGGCATATCTCTTAATTTTCTGAGGCTTTTGGTAATTCGTGAAACCACATTGACAGCGGCAACGGGGTTTTCCAACTCGTCAGTAATATATGCTTTTATTTCTTCAAGGTCTTTTCTCGCTTCAGGAGAGATCGAGAGTTTGTTCATCGGATGCCTAAGGCCGCTTCAACGCTTTCTATTGTTTCCCACCCTTGCTCTTCTCCGGCTTTTCTGCCTTTGGCAAGTTCAGCCATTAGTTTTATGCCTGCCCGTGTTTTTTCGTAGTCTTCAATGTCAAGAAGTACATATTTTCCCCTTCCGTTTCTGGTAAGGAATACCGGGTTTCCTATTGCAATATCACGAAGGACTTCTGTGTAGTTCCGTAAGTCAGACACCGGTTTAATGCTTGGCATATATACCCCCTGCTTTAAGCTGTTGTAATTGTAGGCTAATTTTTAGATAAATTCAACAGCTTTTCGGCTTTTTTGGTCTGCTTCGGGCTACAACCTAAACAGTTCTTCCCGTGAGGAAACGCCTGTTTTTTGGTAAATGTTCGCTAAATGAAATTCAACGGTTCGTATGCTTATGGAAAGCCGCCCGGCTATCTGCCCCGTTGTGAGGGATTGTTTTACGAGTGCGGCTATTTCGTTTTCACGGCGGGTGAGGGCGGGGACGGTTTTTTGTTGTTCCTGTGTTCCGCTTTTATGGCTGACATAGGTATCGCCGGAAAGTATTTTGTCAATGGCGGCAAGTACTTCCCCGGATTCCGCCGACTTTGCGACATAGGCGGCGGCTCCCATATCCATTGCCCGTTGTACGATGAAGGGGTCTTCGTGCATTGAGCATACGAGTATGCCCGGCATGGAGCAGTTTTCTTCTCTTTTGGCGCAGATTTTTTTGAGTTGGGGGATGAAGGCGAGGCCGTCTTCTTTTCCCAGGGATATGTCAAGGATTATTATGTGCGGCAGGGGGTCGAGGCTCTCTATGAGGGTGCGGGCTTCGGTCAGATTTTTGGCGGTTCCCGCAACGGAGATGCGGCCTGTCGCTTCGAGCCATGCGCCGAGGGTGTTGGTCAGCATGGGGTGATCGTCTATGAGGGCTATCGATGTCATGTTTGTATTCCCGGTATTTTTAGGGTGATTGTTGTTCCTTCCCCGGCTTCGCTGTCGATGGTCAGCGAGGCGTGCAGGAAAGCGGCGCGTTCAAATATATTCCACAGGCCGAGGTGTCCCTGCTCCCGCAGTTCGTAGCAGGTGTCTTTATCGGGCGGGGAAAAGCCTTTGCCGTCATCTGAAACAAACAGCAACAGTTCGCCTGTATCGGTTAAGCGGACGAGTACGGGGGCTTCGGTCGCCTGTGCGTGTTTTTCTATGTTTGCAAGACATTCCTGCACTATGCGGAAACAGTGGTATTGCGTTTCGCTGTCCAGGGTTTCCGGCTGTATGTTGCCGTGTACGGAAACGGGACATTCTATGCCGGTGCGCTGTTCAAATTTACGGCAGAGGTTTTGTAATGTCTCGGGCAGTCCCCTGCGGTGAAAGTCGGGCGGTATCAGATCTTCGCAGATGTTTCTGATTTGCCGTATGAGTTCCCTGTGCCCTCCGGTTACTTCGGCGAAAAGGCGGCTGCGGTCTTCGGGGGCGGCGGTTTCTATCATTTCCGTTTGGAGCGAAAGCCGCAGAAGGTCTTGCGCTACCGAATCGTGCAGTTCCATGGCTATGCGTTCCCGTTCCTGTTCCTGGGCTATTACGGTTTCGCGGGAAAAGGCGACGCTTCTTTCATGTCCTTTTTTTTCTTTATCGAGTTTGCTTTTGAGGGTTGCCGTAACAAGAACGAAGATCATGATGAGCAGGGAGAAGAAAACAAACAGGAGAAAAATGGTCAACTGGCCGGGGCCGGTCAGTTCGGTATCGACACGCTGTAAGGTGTCTACGGCTTTGTCTATTTCCAGTGTGTTTGCAATAAGGGCTTCGGGGTCGTTGTTTTGCAGTGCGGTTTCGATACTTTTTAACGCCTCGCCGATGTTGTCCAGAGAGCGCATTTCTTCGCTTCGGTGGGTGCGGTACGATACGCCGACGGGGGAGGCGGCAAAGCGGGTTACGGTTTGGGAGAAGTCAGTGAGAAGGGAGGAGGGAGAAGTGAGAAGTGGGGAGGGGGCAGAGAGCAGTGAGGAGGGAGAAGTGAGCAGTGAATAGTGAGCAGTGAGAATGTGGGTTTTTAGGTTGAGCCATGATTCGGAAATTTCGGCTACTGACGGATATGTTTCTTTCCCTTCGGTGATTGCGGTGAATAGTATGAACAGTACCAATGCGGCGGAGGCTCCGGCGAGCCATATCTTGCCTTTTTTTCCCATTTACGGGCATAATAAACTTTCTATGAGTGATATTCAATCGGTTGAAAATAAGCGTCAGGCGGCTTTTTGGAAGGTGGCGGGTCTTTGCCTTGTTTCGGCTTTTTTGAATTCGGCGGTCAGTTATGTCATTAACGATGTGGGCAAGGCGCTTTTGTTTCTTGATACGCTGTTTACGGCGGCGATGTGTTTTGCCTTCGGGCTTGTGCCGGGTCTTGTTACGGCTCTGCTTCTTCCGGTGTTTTCCGTTTTTAAGTATATGCTGATGGGGCTGGAACTGGCGAATACCTGGTGGACCTTCCTTTTTGTTATCTGTGTCATTCTTGAAGTGCTTTTGATTTTTTCCTTTATGGGCAAGATTAAACCGCTTGATGACGCTTTCCGCAAAAAGCCTTCGTTTGACACTTTTATCGGCCTTGTTCCTATTCTTCTGGTGCTTGCTGTTCTTGATTGTATGGTTGTCAGCATGAGCGGGGGGATTATTGATTTTTTTCTTACAAAGTTTACCGTTCCGAAGGCTTCTTACCCTGAGGAAAGTATCAAACTCGGTCTTTTGCGGAGCAATGTGCCGCTTATGGCTTCGGCTGTTCTTTCCCGTATTCCCGTGAATATGATCGACCGGTTTTTTGTTGTTTTTGGGGGGTGGGGGGTTTCGATTTTGTATCGGAAGGTTGTTAAACAAGTGAAAAGTGAGGAGTGAAAAGTTAGAAGTGGGGTTTAAGAAGTGAGAAGATAAGAGTGAGAAGTGAGGAGTGAGCGGGGCGGGTTGATAACACGATTAGATTTGCTAATAACAACACTTCTCACTTTTTTTAGCTTCTAACTTCTTTTTGGTTGTTTTGGTTATGGATAAAAGAAGATGTAAGAGGTCTTTGCTGTCTTTGGTTATGCTGGTGTGTTCGGCTTCGGTTAGTAGGTTGGTTTCTTTCAATAAATCTAGCCAGTATTCGGTTTCGGCACATTCTTTGAGTGATATTGTAGCTTTAACTAAAAATTCTTTTTTGCTGACGGCGTATTGGGCTTCGGTTAGGTTTGCGCCAATAGAGGTTCCGGAGCGTAATAGTTGCTTGGCGAGTGTGTATTCGTGCTTCTCATCACAGAGGTACTTGTAGAGGTTGTAGACCCTTATTGCAAATTTGCGGCTTTTTTCTAACGCTATGCCCATATATTCAAAAATAAGAAAAATGGTGGGGAAAGGCAAGGGAAAAGAAATAAGTGATAAGTGAAAAGAGATAAGTGAAAAGAGGTTATGAGGCAAAACCAGTGAGCAATGAGCAATGAGAAGGTAGCAGGGCGGGGTTTCAAGAGGGGCTGGCTGCTTACTTATAAAATCTTGCAAATTCTGAAAATTTAGACTTTTCCATAATATAAAAGCGGACACTGTTACGCAAAAAATAATTTCAAAACCTAGACTTAAGGCTAGTACCTTTTTACCAATGAGCAATTAAAAATGAGCAATGAGCAATGAAAAACAGACGGATAATAATTCGTTGTATTCGCTTATTCCTTTAGAAGAATTTAAATCCCTTTTGGGTATTGATGACCGGGAAGATAAAATTGCACGGTTTTGTCTTGTTACGTCCACGCTAACTATCGAGCAATATTGTAAGCGGCGGCTTCTGCGGAAAAAGCATTTTGAAACTATTAAATACTGCGGGGATTTGGAACTGCCCCTGCGGGAATATCCTGTAAATAAAGTCCTTGCCGTCTACCTGTACGGTAACGGCGAAATTCTTGAGCCTGAATTCTATTCTGTTGTCCCAGGCTGCGGTACTGACATAGATTTACCTTTTTCAATCGAATTATCCCCTGCCCTGCAACGATACCGAAATTTGAAAGCAATAAAAGTTATCTATTGGGCGGGATACCCTGCCAATAAAATTCCTGCGGATTTGTCGGCGGCTTGTTTGGAGTTGGCTTCATGGAACCTAAACCGTTACCGGGGCCGCCGTATCGGTATGACAGGCAACATCCGGGGGGCTGGTAAAGAGGGAGAGCATTTTGAAATGAGTATGCCAAGTAATGTTCGGGCATTACTGGAACCGTATCGGAGGAAAACGATTTAACAAGTGAATAGTGAAAAGTGAGAAGTGAGGAGAGTTAGGGTATGGATGATTTTATTGAGCAACGAATAATTACCGCTGTCCGAAAGTTACTGACGGGGCGGGTTAATGAGATTTTGGCAAATTGGAAATTTCTTATTCCGGTTATCGAGTTTGGCAATATTGGGGGCGGGTATGCTACTGCTCCTGTTATTACCCTTTCAAGTTGCGAGCGTACAGAAAAAGAACGGATTATCAGGCTGGACGCTTATTCACTTACAATCAGTTTTTCCTTACAGGAACACCCGGACGGAGAATTGTACTGCTACGGTTATGCTCATGCGGCCGGCAAAGCGTTAGGCGAAGATGTTACCCTGGGCGGGGTTGCGGACAGGGCGGTAATTAGCGGAACAAAGTATGTGCCGCCGAAAAAAGCGAATTGCGGCGTTGGGTGGGGGGTTGTGATTAGTTTGAGGGTTACGGTTGAGACAATGAACAGTGAGCAATGAGCAATGAGAAGTGAGAAGTGAAAAGAGAAAAATGAAGAAAGATAAGGGCAAGGGCGAAAGTTATGCGAGGTTTGAAAGATGTTAGTTGATGGGTGCGATTGTTCCATTGTGGTAAAAACCCGACATCGGGAAACTGATATACCGTATTCCGATGAAACCCTGCGGGAAGCGGTGTCCTTTCTGCAAGAGGAAGCAAGCATTGAAGGGGACGGCGTTTGCCGTGGTGTACGGAAAAGCGGCGGTGTTACAGGGTGCGTGGTTTCTCCGCTGACTATCGGGACGGCTCCGCTGTTGCTCTATCTTGCTATGGGGGCGGCGGGCAGTCCGGCGTTTGTTTCCGAAACACGAAATTTGTATAAACATTTTCTTGATTTATTGCCTACGGAGGATACGGAACATTTTGATTTGATACAAGACAGGCAAATTAGCAATGAGAAATTAGCAATGAGCAATGAAAGAAAGTTGTATGAGGGCTGCCGGGTTGTTAGTTTTGAGTTGCGAATAATGCGGGGGGAAGCGATTAAATTAAAACTGGATATTACAAGCGAGCGTCCTCCGGTTACTTATCCTTATACAGATACTTTTCCGAGAGAGCAAGGCGAAAGGTTTAGCGGCGATTTTGTTACCTACCACATAAACGGCAACGAATACAAAAACATTTACGGCATTACCCTTGTTTCCAAAAAGCAGGGCGGGACTAAAACTGAATTGTGGATTAAACGGTCTTTGCAGCATGGGGCGGATATTCCTGCGGTTATTGAGGATATTACGGTTACGGCTCATCTGTTGAGGGATAAATACGAACATCGGCATTTTGGTACTTTTCGCATAACGCTTACACGGTTGGTGCTTGTCTGTGATGAAACTGAAGTGAATACCGGCGGGGCGGTTATTGCTCCGCTTCGGTACTATGTGGCGGGTACAGTGAGTGCCGAGGTGTTTGAAAGCGGGGAGAGATTACAAATGAGAAATGAGGAATGAGAAATGGCAAGAAAGATAAGGGCAAGGGCGAAGGATTTGAGGAGTTTGTTATATGAAATTTTATGATATTGACAATGCCCTGCAAGAAGCGGTTGTTGCCGCCGATAAGCCCGTCCGTGTGAAAATTGAATTTGATTTGGGTTCTCATTTTGAAAGCGTTTTTGAACAGGATATTATCGAGGCAAATTTTTTCGGCTTAAAGGAAGCCGCCGGGGGTACTACCGCTAGGGGGGAAATTTTACTTGATAATTCGGTTGGCATTTACGCCTATTCCGGCGTTGGTGCGGGAACACAGGTAAAGGTTTCTTTTTCGATTGGTGAAGGACTGCCTTATTTTCAACGTTTTACATTTTACATTGACGATAAGGGTATTCAGGACATCCGGGGGCCGGGGCGAAAGCGGTTTGTTTTTATCGGGCTGCGGGACTTGTCGGCAAAGTTACGGAAAACCGACGAGGCGAGGGATTGGAGTTTACCCGCCGTTTTCACCTATTCGGTTGTGTGTGATAAAACCAGACCGGGGAAGTCTTTAGTCCACGGCATTGCGGCAAGGGCGGGACTTGGCGTTAATGACATTGACTGTTCAACGGTTGAGGTTGCTTTACCTTATGTCCGTTTGCGTAGAAACATTTGGGCGGAACTTTCAAGCCTTGCTACCGCCTACCGTTGCCACCTTGAATGTCCGGTGGAAAAGCCGTTGGTGTTTGCCCATTCTCCTTATCAATCAGAGCCGCTTACAGATAATGATTATTCCTACACATTCACAGGAGAGGACATTTTTTATCTGCGTAATACGTCCAGGGCGGAACTGTACCGCAATTCTGTACGGTTAAAAATAAATATGCCTGTGTCTCTTGAAAAACAGGAGATTTGGCATTATAGCGAACCGCCTGTGTTTTATGATGAATTCTTACAGCCGCATTACCCTTTCAAATATCCGCTTGTGCGTGAAATTGAAGCGGGGAAGTTTGAGGCGAAATATAAAGTCATCGACACTGACGGCAAGGAACGGAACGTGGTCTTTGCCGACTTGATAGACAATAAAGAGACAGCGGAAAACAGGCTCGATTATGACGGCGGCCCTTTTTCGTATTCCCACTATGACGTTACTTCCAATCACGACAGGGCGGTATTAACACTCCGTAAAGAAAATGACGGTGATGTATACAGGGCTTGTGTTTACGGCCGCCCGATTGTGCTGGACCTTAACCGTTCCTGTTTTATGACGGACAGCGAGGCGGCGGCAACTTACGGAACGGCGGCTTTGAATGTTACGGGCTCCTTTTTTTCTGAATTCGAGATAGGCGGTACTCCCCATTACGAAGATTGGGTTATTCGTGAACTGGCGGAACGCTTACAACAGCGGCGTGAATTTACGGTTAAAACCCATAGGGCGTTATTCAATGCCCGTGTCGGAGCGAAAGTAAAAATCCAAACAAGAAATGAGGAAATGGCGGGGACGATAAATGCGTTTTCGTTGAGATACAAGCGGGAAAAGGCGTTTACCGCCTCTTTCCGTATCAAAGAACATAGAAACAGCGGCATCCGTGCCGCCTAAAGCAGGGGGAACCAATGCGGAGTAAAACCAACAGGCAGGGGGGAAGTATGACTAATGAGGATAGAAGGCTGATTGTCGAGACGTTAGGTGAAATGAAGGAACTCAAGGGCGAAATGAGGGAATTCAAAGAACACGTTGTGGAGCGTGTTCAGAAACTGGAAAAAAAAGAAGGTGAACGGAGTAAAGAGCGAATATCGGTTTTAAGCCTGATAATTGCTTCTTTGGCGGTGCTGGTGAATTTCATTTTCAATTTTATCAAACACGGGGGCAAATGATGGGTATTAAGTGGAATAACTTAATGGAGAACGAAAAAAAACAGTTTGAGAAGATGAACGAACATGACAAGTTTGTGTATTTTCTCCTAATGCAATTTGGCTCACCTTACGGGTGAGGGAAGGAAAACCCTGAAGCGTCCGACTGTTCCGGGGCTGTGTGCATGGCCTTGTATGCGGCTGCAGGGCTTCTGGTACGGACTACGGCTGATGACTTACTCAAACGAGTGTTTACCAAACCAAACCCACGGCCTGGGCAAATACGTGCGGTGTTTTATGTTACGAAAAAAGATCAGCGCCACGGAGATAGAATGGTTGCTGCCGGAACCGCTACTCATGTTGCAGGGTTTGTTGATGACGGTGTTATTCTCAACTCACAGGAACCCTACGCAAGGGTGAGGCGTATCAATGATGTGTCGGACTGGTATCAGCGGAACGGGCATGAGGTGTTTGTCCGAGGTCTTGACCGTGAGGCGTTGGCACGGCTGGCAAGAGAGGGGAAAACGGTCTATGACCTAGATCCTGAATTCAAACGCTATTTTGATATTGGGGAGTGAAATGGAAACAACTGAAAAGAAAAAATGTGTTGATTGTCTACATTGTAAGGTTTCAAAAAAGTCAACGGGAAAATGCAGGTTGTGTTTTTGCTCTGTAAAAAAGAAAAGGACAAATCATAAAGAACCATATTGGGATACAAAACCTGTGTGTGCAAATTTTGAGGACATGACGGCATGAGTACATCTGACGGTATACAAATATCGGACAAGCCGACCTGGGAACACACGGCAAAGGAATTGTGGACAATTTTGGGGAAACGGTGTATTTCGTTTCCTTCTAAACTGATGGGCTTCAAGCCGATGTGCCTTTTGATTGCAACTTGGCTCCTGGTTCAAGGGCATATTAGGGATTGGATTTG
>Ga0082212_10013622_pt1 | contig 10154 bp, 12 predicted proteins | sample TergutNt197P3_FD_71548 | JGI IMG/M metagenome (GOLD analysis project Ga0082212, IMG submission 71548) | Neocapritermes taracua P3 segment gut microbial communities from Petit-Saut dam, French Guiana - Nt197 P3 | ecosystem: Host-associated > Arthropoda: Insects > Digestive system > Gut ...
CCCCCCTGCCCAACACGAGGGCGGCATTGCCCCCGCCGAAACCGAGCGAAGTGGAGAGCGCATAGGGGGAATCCAGAACACGAAGCTCTTGGGTGGGAATACAAGCTATATCCGGATCAGGCGTCTGGAATCCCAGGCTGGCAGGCACGCGGCCACGGTTCAGCGCCTGCAGGGCAAGCACTGCTTCCAGCGCTCCGGCCGCTCCCAGCGTATGCCCGGTTCCTCCTTTGCTGGCCCAGACCGGCGTTGCAGGAAGGAGCTTTGCGAGGAGTTTGCCCTCCACCTTGTCGTTTTCCGGTGTCGCGGTGCCGTGGGCGTTGACGAACGCCATATCCGAGGCCTTCAGCCCCGCTTGATCCAAAGCTGTACGTATGGCAGCGGCCAAGCCTCGTCCTTCCGGGTGCGGCGCCGTAAAATGGTGCGCATCGGCTGCGCTTCCGTACCCGAGTACGTAGCCCAATATGGCGGCATTGCGCCGCCGGGCGTGTTCCACATGCTCAAGAACCAGCGCGGCGGCCCCCTCGCCCAGGTTCAAGCCCTTGCGCGTCCGGTCAAAAGGACGGCAGGGTTCGCTGTCGTACACCATCAGACGGGCGAATCCGGTGTGAGGCACAAGACTCAAAGCGTCCGCCCCGCCGCAGACGACGCATTCGCATTGCCCGCTTTGGATCATGTCCAGCGCCAGGCCAATGGCGTCAGCCCCGGACGTGCACGCATTCGTAAGAGTCAGGCGCGGCCCATGTGAGGGAATACCTTGCTCCAAAGCCAGATTGGCGGCGAAATAGTCTTCGCGGTCCGGCGTGGTGCAGGGGGATCCGGCGCGGCTTGCCGTATAGGAATCCAAAAAATGCAGGGCGCTGCCCGCAGTGGTGCCCAACACCACTCCTGCCCGGCTCAGGCTGTCTTCCGGCAGATCCGCCTGCGCCAGCGCGCTACGGACAACAGCATCGGCAAGAACCAGCGTGTCTTTTGCGGAACGGCGGCGGCCACCGGGAAAACAGCCCTCATCCACGGCAAAAAAGGGAAAGGGCAAGGCCCGCGCGTCCAAGAGCGTCGGCTGCGCAAGGCGCACGCGGCCCCGCTCAAGGCTGTCCAACACGGCATCAGGGCTTTGTCCCGCCGCGCATACGCAGCCCATGCCGGTGACGGCAACGCCTGTACGGGCTTTGCTGGCGGCTCCTGTACGCACGGCGTGCATGGTCAGGAAGCCTGCCTGCGTGCAAGAATAAAATCCGCGAGCCCGCTTATGGAGACAAACGCGACCCGTGCTTCTTCAGCATCCTCTATCGCCACGCCGAAATGCTTTTCCACGAGCACCACCAGTTCGACCGCATCCAGGGAATCAAGCTGCAAACCTTCGTCCCCGAACAAGGCGATGTTTTCGTCAAGATTTTCCGCCTTCACGCCTTCCAGGCGGAGTTCCTTGACGATGGCCGACTTGAGCGTGTCCTCAATGTCCTTTTTTGTCATACTTCATCCAGCCACATATTGTAGAAGTTAAAAAATTGATATGGATAGCTTCGCACCACCTCTTCCATGGCCTGTGCGAAACGTGTCGCAAACGGCAAAAATGCGGCGGGATCATGCCGGGATACATTCGGCGGCACTGTGATCCGTTCGGCCTGCAAGGCCCGCGTGATGCCTTTTTCCCGTACCGTGAACAGCATGACCAGTTCCGCCTCCGTCATCGAGGCCAGCGCATAGGCGCTGACCGGAAGGGCGATTTTTCCCCCGAGAAAGGGCACTCCCACACGTTTTTCCATGTCCCGCGACAGCCTGTCCCCCATCAGGCAGACACACTCCCCGCGTCGCAGGGCTGCGGCCATTTCGACAAAAGCGCCTACCGGGTCAGCAAGATTGATGATATGGCATGTCCGCCCCTTGCCGTATTCAAAATAGTGTTTGTCCGGGTCGTCCGGGTCATGGGGTTGTGCAATATGTATGGGACGATCCAGGTCCGCCAGTCCCGCCAGTCCCACCTGCCACGCGCCGATATGCGCTGAGAGCAGAATACAGCCCCGCGGATTCCGCATGGCCTGCCGAAGCTGCGCGTGCACCGCCGGGGCGGCGGGACCCATGGAGAAACGCCCGGTGATTCCGGCGATCATCCTGTCCAGAAGAACCTGCCCGAAATTCAGATACAAACGGTAGGCGTGGACAAAGCCCATCCATCCGTCAGCTGTGCCGAAGCGCCGTTGCAAATACGGGGAACAGCGGCGGCGCACATGCGGCAGCAAGGCATAATGTAGTACCACAATCGCCAGCAACGCGCGGGCAAGCGGCAAGGCCCGGCAACGCACGATCCATTGAAAAATCTGATACTGTAGGCGTGAGCCCAGGTTGCGACGCGAGCCTTTCATGTCCGCCGCTCCTCGCCCGCCAGTATACCGCGCGCGGCAAAAAAAACCAGTCCCCACGTCACACAGCCCGCCGTCAGACCAAAGAATGGCGCCATACACAACGCGCCGATCACCCAGTCAAGCAGGCGCTGAGGCGCTTCATATCCCAGCGTTTGCAGGGAAAACTCCGTAAGCCAGTGACCGTTGCGCAGCCGGTAGCCAACGAGTACGCAGATGCCGGGCACGACGGGCGGCCATGTCAACGGGATCACTGCCAGGGCGCACAGGCGGTTCAGACGCAGCCAACCTATGCACAGAAGCAACAGGATGCTTTGCAGTCCCGGTATCGGCAAGGTGGAAACCGCGACTGCCGCCGCCGCTGAACGTGCAAGTTCCACTGGGCTTGCCTTGTCGGCCAGCAGACGGCGCAATGACTCCAAGGGCCGCAGCAGTGAAATGCGGCCTTCCACGCTCAGGGCGTACTGCCGGAAAGGGACGGGCAAGAGAGCCCGTACGGTAAGGCGGGTGTTGAGCAAGGAAATGCGCGCGTTATCCTTCAAAAGCCTAAAATGGGAAACGCGTTCCGCAGCCGGAGGATAATAGACGCGGACGGCAATCTCATGCACCTGGAAACCCGCCCAGGCGGCGCGAACAAGCACTTCTATCTCAAAGGCGTACCCTGGTTCCGCCAGCTTGAGACAACGCAGTACATGCAGGGGATAGGCGCGGAAACCGCTTTGCATGTCGTATATTTTCACCCCTGTCTGCACGCGCATCCAGAATGCGGAAAAACTGCGCCCGAAGCGGGAAGAGGCGGGCACATGCGGCACGGCAAAATCCCGGCAGCCCACAATGACGGCATGGGGAAAGGCGGCAATGGCCTCCAAAAAAAGCGGGATATCTTCCGGATAGTGCTGCCCGTCGGCATCCAGCGTGATGATGTGGGTGGCGCCTTCCCGCGCTGCCGCTTCGGCCCCGGCCAGCAGCGCCGCTCCTTTGCCGCTGTTGCGCGCGAGACGCACCAGATGCACCGGCAGCCCCTGCAAGCTGTCCGAGCTGCCGTCCGTGGAACCGTCATCAACCACGATCACGAAAGAATGTAGGCGCAACGCGCGCTCTGCCACAAGACGCAGCGTATCTTTGTGGTTATAAACCGGAATGACGACAGCGGCCAGGAAGTTCATTGCCCGCATGGATGTTCCTGCCGCCAGCGCATGCAAAATTCTTTGTAGAATGCCGGTTGTTCCAGCAGCAGTTCCCCGTTGGGCGCAATCATGAGCTGCGTGGTGTAGCCGGTGGTTGTGACGATTCCGTTGCTGTCTTTGAGAATATAGTCAAAGTCCAGCACTGCGGCTTCATTCCACAAGAGGGACACGTCAATGCTGTATGTTTGCGCGTAGCGCAGAGGATGATGGAAATCCAGATGGAACAGTTTGATAGGCACTGCAACACCGTGCTGAAAAAAGTCAAGATAACTCAGCTTGTGGAGCTTGCCGAACGCCTCGCGTCCGTCTTCCAGCCAGCTCGCATAGCGGCCGTGCCACATATAGCTCATGGCGTCCACTTCTTCAAAACGTACGCTACGCTCAATGCAGGCATGCAAGGGTGAAACGCCGGAATGTGCCGTGCGTCTGCGGTGGCGGGGAGAGAAATTCGCGCTCATACACGTTCAGCCTGAGTTTCTATTTGGAAACGCGATGCAGACTGCCCGGCGCAGTGCAGGGCGCAATCCCACAACCCGGCGTGGCGTCCCTGTTGTACTCGAAGTTCAATGACGGCATCCGGCCCCAAGGGAGCCGTAAACTTTGCCTGGACAATGGCGCACAGGCTGAGCGGTCTGCCGAGCGCCTCTTCCAGGGTCATCTGGGCCATGAGAATCTGCACCATTGCCGGCAGTACGGGGTGCTCCGGAAAGTGTCCGTCGAATACGGCGTTGCCTGCGCCGAATATGTATTGCCGCTGCCAGCCGGCGGCTTCCGGCAGAGCTTCCGGGGATGATGCGGCTGCTTGCAGTGATTTGCGCAGTGCGCTCATGGCCGGGTAATCTCCGTAAAGTGCATATCTATTATCACTTGGCTGCCGAGATCCCGATATTCGGCGCTACGGCCCGTGTCCGCCTTCTTCCAGCGTACGGTCCAGTCCGTTTCCGGAATGTCCTGATCGATGTCCCTGGCGGAGTCCCGCGTCAGTGCGGGCAGGATGCGGTATACGGCAATGCCGATCTGCCGCAGCATGAAGTTCGCTCCGCTTCCGCCCTCTCCCGCCGGGGCGCATTTCATGTCGCCCCCCCGGTACCGGCACAGCCCCAAGGTTCGCCCGTGAGGAAAAATGACGCCCAGAACTCCCTCATTTTCCGCAATCTGAACAGCTCCCTGCAAAGGAAGCGACATGCCCGCATGGCTGAAACGCAGCCCGAACTGTGCCTGTACCGGCTGCGCGTCCAGCGGAGGTAGAGAGAGTGTTGCTGCGGCGCATCCGCCGAGCAGGAGTGCGCAAAGCGCGAGTATGTTCATGCCGCGTTCCCGGAGGGCATGGCGTGAACCCGACATACACGGGGCAAAAGCCACAAGGCGGCGGGAACTTCCACGAGCAGGCCCAAAAAAATGACCTCACCCATGGCGTTCAGGGCCGGATGGCGCGCAAGCGCCAAAAGTCCCATGCCTGCCAGCGCGGTAAGCGATGCGACAAGCACCGCGCGCTCCACTCCCAGATCCATGCCGTGCGCGAGATCGTGGGTGACCATGATGCCGTGGTCCGCTGCCAATCCCAGCACAAGCGGCAATGCCGCCATGCCTGCCAGCGTCAGGGGAGTACCCGTGAAAGCCAACCATGCCAAGATGCAGGTAATGGAACACAGCGGCGGCAAAGATGCAAGCAGGGTGCGCCGGATGTCCCGGAAGTAGATGAAAAGCAGCGAAAAACATACAAGCCACGCAAGAGGTATGAGGCGCTTTTCGCGTTCGAACTGCTCAAGAAGTATTGTTTCCAAAACGCCCGGCGACAGGCTGATCGCATGCGGGCGCAGTTCCGGAGGCAGGCCGGGGATATCCGGTTTTTTTTGCGCGAAGAGCAGGACGTTGACCCTGCCGGCGCCTGGATCCGGTTCATGCAAAAAGGTATCGAGCAATTCTCCCAGTCCGGCGGCACGGAGGAGTTCCGGCGTAAGTGCGGTATGTGACGAAAAAAGCATCTGCTCAAAAGGTGCAAAGGCATCCTCGGTGAACCCGTATTTGTGGGCAGCCTGGCGGATGCGCAGCTTCAGTTCTTCTCCATGCCCGCGGATGAATGCGTTCCAGCGTTCCAGGTTTTTCCGGCGTTCTTCCGGCGCGGGCCAGATATCGGTTATGGTGCTGATCGCATTGTCCGGCTCTTGCCGCCGCAAGCTTGCCGCGATAGTGCGGGCCAGGTTTAGGGCTGTCTCTCTGTCCTGCGCCTGTACCGCCAAGATTTCTTTCTCCTGCGAGCCCCAGGTGGAGCGCAAGCGAGCGGCGTCTTCCTGCAACTGCGCCATATCCGCGCCCATGGTGCGGGGGGAGACATCGATCCGCACGCCTACAAAAAATGCGCAACACAGAGAAATAAGCGCAACAGTACCGGCAACGACACGCCATGCCACAGGTCGGCGGGGTTGCGCACTATGCCGGGATGACCGCGTCACAGGTTCCGTAAACCAGGGGCATACGGGCACAATGGTGAGGGCGAGTACAAAACCGGCGCTGAGCGTCAGCAACGCAAAGCCCGCCAACTGGCGCACAGCGGGAATGCCTGAGAGCAGCAGCACCGCGAAACCCGCGGCATTGATCACATAGCCCTGAAAAAGCGGCAAGGCCATCACGTCCATAACTTCGACAGGATTCCGCCCGCTGCGCAGGGCGAAATGCATGTGGACGGCATAGTCCTCAGCCAGCCCAAGCACGGAAGCGCCAAAGCCCAAAGCCAGGCCGGAGAGCACAGGCACAAGCAGGGTCATGCCGCCGAGCGCCACACTGATGGAAAACACAGGAACGAGCAGAAGCCATAAGGCTCCCCGTGATCGCACCAGCAGCAGGTAGATGAGTATAAAGCCTACCACGGAAAAAACGGCTATCTTTACCACATCCTGTTCGATAGTCCGGGTATTGGCGGCGCTGTGGCGGTGCCCGCCGACCACCAGGCTTTGCATGTCCGGCTGCATGTGCGCCTGCAATGCTTGCTGCAGCTCGTCCATCAGGCGGGTCGCCATCCGCACGTCATGGAGCGAATGTTTGGGGCGCAGCATGAGCAGAAGATGCTGCCCATCTTGGCTGACGGGATACCCCAATAGGGGGTCCGGCAACACGTCCTTCTCAAGAGCGGGCAGGCGGGGCAGGAGTATGCGGCGGTAAGCAAGCGGATCTGTTTGCAGCCATTGCAGCATCACGGAGCTAGGCAGGCTGCCCAGGCTGTTGCGGGCGGCATGGATTGCGGCATCCACACGTTCGTCGCTTGCCGTGGAAATAAGAAGCTCAAGAGCCGCCGCATCCGCCAAAAAAGGGAGCAACGTGAGCAGTCCGGCCGGATCCGGCATGACGAAAGCCCCCGCGCGTTCGGCCAGATCAGGAGGCAGGGCTCTTACGACAGCGTCTGCCGTTCGCGCCAGGGCGTACTGCTCCCCAGGCCGAACCGTGGAGATATCAACAAACAGCAGGCGCGACGCGGGCGATATATCAAAAGCTTCAGTCAGTTGCCGTATTTCAGGCGCATCATCCGGAAAAAAGGCCATACTGCTGGTATCCGTCTGCATCCTGGTCGCGGCAAACGCCATCATGCCCCAGCAAAGCGCCGCAAGCAGAAAGCTTTGCCGTTTGTGCGTCCGTATCCAGATATGGATGCGCGCGGCAAGGCTTTTTCCGGCCGTGATTGTGCTGGAAGGAACGGCTGTCATCGGTTGCAGCGTTCCGGGAGCGGCTGGTTGATTTGCGTCTCAGTGAACATGATGCGCACCGTATCGCCGTTGGATTCAAAGAACGTCAATTGGCGCACGCTGTCGAACGAGGAAGCGAACACCACTTCCAGTCTGGCAAAAAAAGACTGTTGGCGCGGATGCAACAGCAGGACGGGCGTATCTTTTTCGGGACGCTCCAGGCGGTATGCCTGTTGCAGCATTTTGGCGTCAATCCGGATCCAGGCCAGGATGTGCCTGACAAGGGCCGTGATCACACTGGCTTCCTGTGAACCGGCCGGGCGCGTGTTCGCGGGGCTCGTTTCCCACAAGGACCCCTGCCCGTTTTCGTAAATAAAGCCGGAAGGAGCCGGGCTTGTATAGGCCCACAGCAAGCGTTCTTTGTGGGTGGGGTTTAAGGACGCAGACGGGCTTTGCCCGTTGCGCGTCACACACATATAACCTTGCGACACTAGGGGCTGGGCTAGAATGCTCAGTGTTTTCTCCTGCCGGAAGCCGGCGCTCAGCGTTGCAATGTTCGCGCTACGGCGCGCGGCCTCTTCCAGCAGAAGCACAGCCTCGGGATCGTGCCTTTCGGCTTTTGCCTCAAGGGCGACAATGCATGTGAGGCACATCGCCAACATGATGACCAACGCCGGGCAATAACGCATCAGCCGTGTTCCTTATTCGGGGATGAAGATTTTCAACTGTCCTGTCGCAAGCAGTGCATCCGTGGAGCGTACTTCGCCTTCCAGCACCGTCACCGGACCAAGGACGGCCACAATGCTTACGGAAACCGCCAGTGTTTCGCCAAGATGTGCATCGCCGTACATGGCGATATCCCGTAGCGCGGCCAGGTAACCCCAGGCCACAGGCGGTTTTCCCACACGCCTAGCGAGCGCGCCGGCTCCGGCCGCAAAGCATTGGGCCATGAGTTCCGCGTATGCCGCGCGCTCCAGCAGGCCGTTAGACCGCAGGAAGGGATTGCCTTCCCGCAGTTCCACCGTGGCCCGCGCTCCTTCTTCGGAAAACGCGTCCAATCCGCTCAAAAGCAACATGGGCGCACGGTGGGGCAACAAATCCGGCAAGGTAGAAACCATGAATTACGTCGTCTTCGCTGTCTTCTTTTGGGCGATCTGCTTCTGGATGGCCGCATGCAGGTTGTTAACCCATCTATTGTAGGCGCCGTGTATTGCGACTCCACCGTCGCTTTTGCCCTTGTAGGCCATATTGATGCTGCTTTTGTAATTGATGGCGTATGATTCCGCCGTATAGGGAATTGAGACCACAACAGTATGTTTGCCGCGCACGACGATCGTCGCGTCAATCGTATTCGCGTCTATTTGGGCCGCCTGCCACCCTGCATCGAGACAGCCTTTGAGAATGGCCTCACGCATATCCTCGACGGTAAAATTTGCCTGAACCGCGCTCGGCGGGGCACCTCCACCGGGCGCCACAGCGGTTCTACGGCAGCCGATGGAAAATATCAGCAGGGCGATCAATAACAGAAGCAGAAAACGTATGTTCATACACCATCCTCCATTTGGGTCAGGGCTTCAGTCTGACAACATCGCCTATCAAGGCGACGCCGTTCATGAGGTTTCCCGCGTAGCATTCAAATTGTTCCCTGCTCGTGAAAGTTTTTTTCTTGTAATAGCTCGCGATGTTGATGACGGCGTTGCCGCCGTCTTTACGGGCGCGTTCCTGAAGTTGCATCAGTGCTGACAACATGGTCCAGTGGCAGGCTTCTGCATCGCTCTTGTTAACGCTGTTGGTTTTCTTGTTGGTGACGACGCCTTTGCTCAGCGTTGCGTCGACAGCCGGATGCTGCTGATCGCCAAAGTAGAATTTGATGTCGTCGCCGAGCACCCCTCTGGCTTTGCCTATGTCAAGAGCCTCCTGGATTGAGAACACATGCCTAGTGTCGCGGGCCTGAACGTCGGGCGCGCATAACGGGAGGGCAACAAGCATTGCGGCAAGCAGCAGAAGCAGAAAACGCATGTTCATAAACTGTCCTCCATTGTCGAGTTGTGTAAATTTTGAAGAAATTGCGTCCTGACATAACGCATCATGGCTCTATGCGGCAGAAGTTCAGCGACGAAGTCCTGGGGAAAAACCGGATCCAGAAAGGCCATTTCAATGGGCGCGGGGGTAAAGGTCTTGCTGCCCGGCGGAAAGATGCGGAAGGTATTTTTGATCAGCAGCGGCAACACAGGAACCTGTGCGCGCACCGCTACGCGAAAGGCCCCACTGTGAAAGCGTCCTAAAGACCCATTCCTGGTACGACGACCTTCGGGAAAAATGACCAGCGTCGCCCCTTCTTGCAGGCGCTGCAGGCAAAGTTTCTCAACTTCCTCGGCGGGCAGGCTTTCCGCGTCGATATAGCCCGCGCTACGCATGGTCGGCGCAAAGAAAAAGAGCAGCCTGTACGGCCAGCTTTTCGTGATCTGGCAGAGATTAGATTGGCTTAGCACGCCTAAAAGATAAATATCAAGAAAAGACTGATGGTTGGGAACAATAATGGCACAGGGATAGCGCACGGGCAGCCCGGGATTGCGTATATGCACAGGTAGCCACGGCCGTAGGAAAAAAAAAGTGGTACGCCCGTAAAGCCAGATAATTCTGCGGCTCACGCTGCTCATGGCGGCGGGCCATAATTTGTGCAACGCGGCAATCAGCAGGGTGCACGGCAGAACGATGAGGGTCCAGCAGATAAAAACCGTAGCTATCGCAATGCTGGAGAATACATGCCTATGGTTTCGCCCTGATTGCGCCCTCATCGCGCAGGGCAGCGATGAATGCATAAATATCCCCGAGCGTCTGTATCTTGGCAAGAGGCTCTTTGTTATGCAGCTTGAAATGGAACGCCTTTTCCAACACGATGACCATGTCCACGATATCCAGGCTGTCCAGTC
>Ga0082212_10013623_pt1 | contig 10153 bp, 7 predicted proteins | sample TergutNt197P3_FD_71548 | JGI IMG/M metagenome (GOLD analysis project Ga0082212, IMG submission 71548) | Neocapritermes taracua P3 segment gut microbial communities from Petit-Saut dam, French Guiana - Nt197 P3 | ecosystem: Host-associated > Arthropoda: Insects > Digestive system > Gut ...
GAACCGTCCCCTTTTGTCTTACAAGACGCAGGAACCGTCCCCTTTTGTCTTACAAGACGCAGGAACCGTCCCCTTTTGTCTTGTTAGCAAGAGAGCCGCGTCACGGGCGTGACGCGGCTCTTGGATTTTTGTTTCGCGGCGGCTGTTGCCTACTCGTGCGAGGCGGCCGCGGGCTGGACGCCAGGCGCTACACGCTTGACGCGAGGCGGTTTGCCTGGTGCACGGCGTGGAGTATCTTTGCCGGCTTGGCTGCGTCGCCTATCAGGTAGGTTTCGCCCGCGAGGCCGGCCAGGGGTTCCACGAGGCAGTCGACGGACTTGTAGCCGAGGGCGACTACGACTTTGTCGCATTCGTAGAACTCGACTCTGCGCGTCTTCGAGCTGTAGGCTTCTACGCCCGCTGGCGTGATCGCGCCAGCCGTGACGCCCGTGTCGATGACGATGGCGCCGCTCTCCAGGTACTCGATGAGGGCCGCGTCATACAGGGCGCCGAGTTGCATCGGGTTCATGTCCACGCCTACGTCGTCGAGCATTTCGATGAGCGTGACTTTTTTCGCCAGGCCCTTGTTCAGGATGAAGTCGGCGGTCTCGAGCCCGACCTCGCCGCCGCCCAGGACCACGGCATGGTCGCCGAGCTCCTTCGGGTCAAGCAGGACGTCTTCCGCTATGACTACGTTTTCGCCGTCGATCCCGGGGATGGGCGGCATCGCGGGGACGGATCCCGTCGCGATGAATACCGCATCCGGCTTCAGGCCCTCGACGTACGCGGCGTCGGCTTCCGTTTCCATCTTGATATCGACGCCGAGTTTCTTCAGCTCGCGCTCCGCCCAGTTGAGCCAGCGCAGCAGCCTGTGCTTCGCGATCGGCAGCGAGCCGATATAGTGGTTGCCGCCCAGGATGTCTTTCTTCTCGACGAGCGTGACATCGTGCCCGCGGATCGCGGACACCCTTGCCGCTTCCAGGCCGCCGGGCCCGCCGCCTATGACCAATACGTTTTTCTTTTTCAGGGCGGGGACGATTTCCGGCTCGCACGTGCCCACGCCCGGGTTGATCGCGCAACGGATATTCTTGTGGCCGATGATGCTGTACTGATGGCACGCGGTGCAGCGGATGCAGTCGCGGATGTCCTCGAACTTGCCGGCCAGGGCCTTGTTTGGCAGCTCCGTGTCGGGGAGCTGCGCGCGCCCGACCCTTATCGCGTCCAGCATGCCGGCGGCAATCGAGTCGTCCCATACCTTGGGATTGTTCTCGCCGCACGTCCTCGTAAGCACGGGGATCTTCATGACCTTCTTGTACGCCAGGGACGTGTCAAACTGGCCGTCCTGCTTGGCGCGCGGGCTGCCGGGCGCGTCCGTCGTATGGAATGTCTCGTACGTGCCGGTATTCTGCAGGTCAAGATAGGAGATGCCGGCGCCCTCGAGCACCTTGGCGATCTCTATCGTGTCCTCGCGCTTGATGCCGTGTTCCTCGAGGTCGGTATCGACGAGGGTAGCGCCCACGACAAAGTCGTAGCCGCACTTCTTGCGGACCCCGTTGACGATCTCCAGCGGGAACTGCATGCGGCGCGCGAGGCTGCCGCCGTAGCGGTCGTTGCGCTTGTTGTTGTGCTCCGATATGAACTGCTCGAGAAGGTAGGCAGTGGCGAAGTGCAGTTCGACCCCGTCGTAGTCCGCCATCTTCGCGCGGTACGCGGCGTCGATGAACATGTCGCGTATCTCCTCGATCTCGGAGGCAGTGAGTATCCGCGGCTCCGTGTAGTCGGCACCGCCTATGCCCGTGGCCGGTATCCCCGACGGCGACACCGGGTCGCGCCCGAACATCCCCGCGTGGTGCAGCTGGATGATGACGGGCGTATTGTAAAGGTGCACGGCGTCGACCAGCTTGGAAAGCCCGGGGATATACTGGTTGTCGTCGATGCGGAGCTCAGGCTCGTACCACACGTGCCGCCCGTCGACCGCCGTGGCCTCGTGGCAGATGACGCCATACCCGCCTTTCGCGCGCGTACGGTAGTGCTCCAGTATCTCAGGGGTGACTTCGCCGGTGACGCTTGCCTGGCGCGTCCACAGGGGCGCGAGCCAGATGCGGTTCTTGGCGGTCATGTTGCCGATGCGTAACGGCTCGCCTAAAACTTTCAGTTCTTCCATGTCTATGCTATCCTCCCGGCCGGTCAACGGCTTGCGTCTGCCAGCGCCTTTATCTCGTCGTAGACCCCCTGCTTGTCAGGATTGCCTTCCAGGTACTTCGTCGCGGCGCCCGCGTAAGCGGCTTCAAGGTCCGCAAGGAACTGGCCTTCGGGGACGATCTTCGTCATGCCGCCGTCAACCAGGCCCTCTATGCAGGTCTCCTGGAATGCCGGGCCGTAGTCGAGGATGATTTCCCTGTTGACCTGGTCCGAAGCCGCCACGATGATCTCCTGGATATCGGCGGGCATCGTGTCAAACCAGATCTTGCTGACCGCGAACAGCGCGCACGAGCCGCGCATGGGGCTTGTGATGAGGTAGTCAGCCGCGTCCTGCATGCCGAAGGGCAGGAAGAAGGGCGCGCCCGCCAGGGCCATGTCGATCGTCCCGTTCTGCATCGAGGGGACAACCTCCGTGGAGTCGAGCATCGACGTCGTCATCCCGAGCGCTTCCATCTGGAGCTGGATCGGGACGCCGGGGTTGCACCATACTTTCAGGCCGCTGAAGTCGCTTACCGAGGAAACCTCTTTGTTGCCCGTCAGGAGCATGTCATTGAGGTACAGCCATGCCATCGGGATGATGTTGGCGGCTTCAAGCTGGGGCTCGAACGAAAGGTCGTTGTTCATGAGCGTGCGCGCTGCATGCGACGAATCGTCGAACAGGCCGGCCAGGTCAAGGACTTCAAGCTCGGGCACTATGGTCGAGAAATAGTTTGTCGGCATGAAGTAGCCGGCCACAGAGCCGTCCTGTACCGACTGAAGCATCTGCGCGAGGGTCCCAAGCTGGCCAGCGGGATAGGTCTCGACAGTCAGCCGGCCGCCGGACATCTCCTCGGCCACGATCTTGAACTCGTCCATCAGCTTCACCTGCGGGTTGCCGCCTCCGGCGCCGACGCCGATCCTCATGATGTAGTTCTCGTCCGACCCTGCCGGTTCCGCCGGCTCCTGCGCGGGTTCCTGCGCGGGCTCCTGCGCGGGTTCCGGTGCCGGTGGCGGGGCTTCATCCCCTCCTCCGCCGCAGGCAGCCATCAGCCCTACGCTGAACAGCATGACCACTGCCAGGAAAATTGCCAATTTTTTGCTACGTTGTACTTTCATTTTGATCCTCCTTAATTAACTGTTACGAATAGCTGCTATTGATTTGCCAATATCTATTACCCAAACATGACGTTGGATTATAGCGTTTTAACTGTGCCGGACACAGGCGCCAAGGCTATTCCACGATAGCGACGATGCGCGACTGCCCGGCCGTGCCGCCCTTCACCTTCACGGGGAAACAGGCGACCTTGTACCCCGTCGGCCCGGGAAGCTTGTCGAAGTTCGCGAGCTTTTCCATATGGATATACTCGCGGTCGCGCCCGGCCATATGCCCCGGGAACATCTCCTTTGCCTCGCCGCTTTTATAGGCTTCAGCCTGCACGGGGAAGGAACGGTCGTAACCGTACATATCCACGCCGATGACCTTGACGCCGAAATCGAGCAGGTAATTTGTCCCCTCGCGGGTCATGCCGGGCTGCGTCGTCAGGTACTCGTCCGTATAGATCAGCTTGTCGTAGTCCGTCCATATCAGGACGATGTCGAGCGGCTTGGGCTTGTAGCCGATAGCATCCAGCGCCCCTTCGAGATGTTCGGCCGTTATCAATTCCTTCTTGCCGACATGGCGCAGGTCAAGCCGAACGCCGTCCTGGAAGAACCATTCCAGCGGCAGCTCGTCGATCGAGCGCGCCGGCTTGCCTTCGATCGTCGGCCCGAAATGGAGCGGCGAGTCCACGTGCGTGCCGCAGTGGAACTGGCCCGTGAAATCTTCGTGCGTCAGCGCCATCCCGTCGTTGAAGTCCGACGGCTCAAGCCCCAGCTTCGCAGCCATCATCTTCGCGGACTCGGTATGCGGCGAGAATGTCAGGCTCATAGGGAAGGGCTCGGCCTTGGGGTTGTCTTCCAGGTATACGCTCAAATCGATCAGTTGCATCTTTTCCTCCTTTTAGTCTAAAAGCATGAACTGGCAAAGCGAGATCGCCATGGTCTTCGATGTGACGGGATCCGCGCGAGGGGTCATGATGACCGGCACGGAAGCCCCGGCTATGAGCCCGCCGAAACGGAGCCCGGCGGTCATGGACAGGGCCTTCGAAAGCGGGTTCCCTATATCGATATGGGGGACGACCAGGATGTCGGCCTCCCCGGCGACTTCGCTCTTGATCCCCTTGTGCCTTGCCGCGTCGGCATAGAGGGCGTTGTCGTAGGCGAGCGGGCCGTCTATGACGCAGTTCTTTATCTGCCCGCGCTCGCCCATCTTCGCGATGATGGCGGCCTCGGCGGAATGCTGCGAACCGGGGTTGACATGTTCGAGGAACGACAGCATCGCGACCTTCGGCTTCTCGCAGCCCAGCCTCCTGGCTACCGAGACGGCGTTTTCCACTATCTTGATCTTGCCTTCGAGGTCGGGCGCGATAGTCATGGCGCAATCGGTAAGTATGAACGGCCGCCCGTCCGGCAACTCGTAGACGCCTGTATGGCTGAGCGCGCCCGGGCCCCTCAGCCCCCACTCCTTGTTGAGTATGGCCCTGAGGTAGTCGGGCGTCTGTATCTGGCCCTTCATGGGCAGGTCCGCGTCGCCGGACCGGACGAGCTTGACCGCGGCCTCCGCGGCGAGCGCATCCGTCTCCGCGTGGACTATGCGGCTTTCGTCGAGTTCGTAGCCGGCCTCTTCCGCCGCTTTCAGGATGGCAGCCTTGTCGCCCGTGAGCAGGCATTCGGAAATCCCGCGCACGGCCTCGACCTCCCGCACGGCCTCGATGACCGCCGTGTCCGCGGCCGCCGCTATCGCTATCGTCTTCTTCGGCTGGGCCGCGACGCCCTCCAGGATCTTGTCAAATGAAACCAGCATATTATCAGTCCTTTCCGTCATTCCTTTACAAAGGTCTTGACAGCCTCCTCGCCGCGCAGCGCGCGCAGCGCGGCGGCGGCCATCGCCTCGAGCTCGTTTTCGCCCGGGTACACGTATACGGGGGCGATGAACGATACCCAGTCCGCGATCCCGTCCGTCATCCGCTTCCAGTTCGCGAGCCCGCCCGTGATCGCGATCGCGTCGACCTCGCCCTTCAGCGGGACGGAACGCGCCCCGATCTCTTTCGCGGTCTGGAAGACCATGGCCGCGAGCGCCTCTTCGGCCTTGCTGTCGCCAGCCTGTATGCGGGCCTCGATCTCCTTGCCGTCCGTCGTGCCCAGATAGCCCATGAGGCCGCCGAGCCCGTTGAGCTGCTTGTGCACTTCCTCGGCCGTATACCTGCCGGAGAAGCATATCTCGACGAGCTGGCCTACGGGCACGGCCCCCGACCTGACGGTCGTGAAAGGCCCGTCGCCCTCGATGCCGTTGTTGACGTCGAGGACCCTGCCGTCCGCGAAAGCGCTTACCGTTATCCCGCTGCCCATATGGGCTATGATCAGCCTCGCCTCCTCGAACTTCCTGCCGAGCCTTTCCGCGCATACCCTGTGCGCCACCATATGGTGGTTGAGCACGTGGTAGGCGCATTGGCGGCCGATATCGGGATGGCCCGAGTAGAAGGCGACCGGCAGCATCTCCTCGGAGTTCGACGGGTCGACGGTGATGACCTTCTTGCCGAACTCCCTGCCGAGAAGGAACATCATCTCGCACCCCGGGTTTGACGGGTGTATCCCGTACAGCTCGGACCTGAAATCCCCGAGCATGGCTTCGTTCAGCCAGTATATGCCGGAATCGACGGGCCTCATCAGCCCGCACATCGCGACGAGCAGGTCGATATCCTCCATGCTTTCGCCGTTGCCCGCGAGCCAGTCCAGGAGGATGGCCCGCCTCTCGCCTACCTGGTCCCAGGGGTTCACGGGATTGCCCGGGTCCGCCGGGGCATGGCGTATGGTCTCGTTCAGGAGCTCGCGCTCCCCGTCGTAGACCGCGACCTTCGTCGACGTGCCGCCCGGATTGTATATAAGTATCTTTTCGCCTTTTTCCGACATGGCCCGGCTAGCCTTTCTTCGCGATCCCAAGCAATTCCCTGGCTTCGTCGGGCGTCGCCACTTCATGCCCGAGTTCGACGACGCGGGCCGCGATCCTCTCGACCAGCTGCGCGTTGCTCTTCGCGAGCTCGCCGCGCCCGTAATAGATATTGTCCTCCATGCCGACGCGGACGTTGCCGCCCAGCAGTATGGCCGCCAGCGTCGCCGGCAGCTGCGTCGGGCCTATCCCGATCGCGCCGAAATGGGAATTGGGCGGAAGCTTCCTCACCATGTGCGTAATGTTTTCCATGCTGAACTCGATACACCCCTGGTTGCCCGCATGCATGTTGAATACCAGCGAGAACGACGCCGGCTCGGCGATGATCCCGGGCTTGAGCAGCTGGTTGACGACGTCTTCGAGGCCGCTGTGGTTGAAGATCTCGAGTTCCGGCTTGATGCCTTTCTCGGTCATCTTCCTCGCGGTATCCTGCAGCCAGCCGCGCGTCCAGAGGTTGAAATGGTACGGGCCCTCTATGTCGGGGCACATGGACGGCGTCACGGAGATCCCCATGTCGAGGGAAGCCATCTCCGTATCGCATTCAAGCGCGGACAGGCCGTCGTCCACCGTGAGCGACCGGTCGGGCCTGTTCGCCGGCGCGGTCGAAGGCTCCAGGATCATCTTCGGCGACTTTTTCCTTACGGCGTCCATGACGGCGCGCAGCACCTCGACGTCGTTCGTCGGGATCCCCTCCTTGTCCCGGCAGTGGATATGGGCTATCGAAGCCCCGGCGTTGTAGCAGTCGTATACCGACTCCGCGATCTCTTCCGGGCTGTAGGGGATAGCCGGATTCTTTTCCTTGCCGTGGAAATTGCTCGTCGGCGCGACAGTGATAATAACCTTCCTTGCCATTTGTATACCTCCGTTAAAACTTGACTATGGCGCTACAGGACGCCATTCCTTTCGTAACGTTCCTCTATAAGGCCGCCCTCGCCGTTCTTCGATATATTGCATAAAAATGCCCGCAGGGGATAGGTGCCCATCGCGGGGTCGTAAGGCGGGCCGATAGACGTCAGCACGTTCACGTTCGACTCCCAAAGCCCGTGGTCCGGCGCGGGCTCCTCCGGGTACCACCAGCCGTATTCGCAATTGACTACGCGCGGGTCGATGCCGTCCGTCACGTTCGCCTTCTGCGTGATCCTCCCGCGGGGCGATTCGATCCATACCCAGTCCCCGTCCTCGATCCCGTATTCCCTTGCCGTGTCCGGATGCATGTCGACGAGCGGAAACGGGTGCTTTGACCTGAGCGAGGGGATCTGGCGGTGCTCGGTGCAGAAATAATGGAGAAGCCGCCCGCCGGTCGTCAGCACCAGGGGGTAGGCCTCCGCCAGGTCGGGCCTGCTTACAGGCGTCTCTGACGGCTCCGTGTAGGAGGGCAGGGGGTCGTAGCCCCACTTCTCCAGCTGCGTGCAATACAGTTCCGCCTTGCCCGTGTTCGTCCTGAAGCCCCCGTCGAGGTACTTGCGGTATTTCGGCTCGACGGAAAGGTATGTAAGCTCCCTCATCTTCTCCAGGCTCAGGTCCGCGAACTCCGGGAATTTCTCCCGCGTGGCGGCAAGCTGCTGCTCGAGGACGCCGTCCGGCTCGCCGGCGCCCCAGTCGAGCCCCAGGCGCTTGCAAAGCTCGCAGTAGAATTCCTCGTCGGAGACGCACTCGTTCGTGCGCGCGAGCCTTTTCTGCACGAGTATCGTGTTCGCCGAGTAGGCCGGGAACCCGACTACCTCGTCGAGCTCCATCCAGGAGGCCGCCGGAAGCACGAGGTCCGCGATTTCCGCCGTCGGCGTCATGAACAGGTCCATGCAGCAGATGAATTCGTTCGCCATATAGGCTTCGTATGTCTTCTTGCTCTCCGCGATGCTGAGCAGCCCGTTGTTGCCGGACAGGATCAGCATCTTGACGGGGTAGGGCTTTCCCGAACGCATCGCTTCGAGGACGGTGGGTATATGCGCCCCCGGGTTCGGCGCGTCTGTCGCGCACAGCAGCTTGTGGCGTTCGATGCCGAGCCTTATCTCCTTCAGCTCCTGCGGGAGCCGGTCCTCGTTCTTCCCCGGCGGCGGCATGAGGCCGCGCCCCTCCGCCCAGCCTCCGGGCACGTCGATATTGCCGGTCAGGATCGGTATCGCGCCGACGGCCTGCACGGCCGAAACGCAGTTCACCGTGTGCTCGAGCGCGACCCCCCATTCCATCATCCCCGGCCTTGCCGCCGCGAACATCCGAGCCGCGTCCGCGAGCTTCCCCGCCGGGACCCACGTGATCTCTTCGACAAGATCCGGCGGGTATTCCGCCGCCCTCCGCGCCAGTTCCTCCAGGCCGTATGTCCAGTTCTCGACGAAGTCCCTGTCGTAGAGCTTTTCCGATATGATGATGTTTATCATGCCGAGCGCGAGGGCCGCGTCCGTGCCGGGCCTGGGCTGGAGCCATATGTCAGCCTGCTCCGCGAGCACGGTCTTCCTCGGGTCGACGACGATCAGCTTCGCGCCGTCCCTTATGGCGTCGCCGACCAGGAACATGTTTTCCCCGCCATGCCCGCTGAGTATGTGGTTGTGCCCCCATACGCAGACGCACCCGGGGGTCACGCCGCCGTAATAGTCGCAGGGCTGGAACTCGCCGATCGTCATTTTCGAGACAGCGATCCTGGGGAAAAAGCATTCGGCAAACCCCGGCTCGATCCAGTTCGGCGTGCCGAGCGTGTTCGCGAAACGTATGCACTGGTTCATATGGTGCCGGCCGGTCCCCTGCGCTACGCAGACCGCCTGCCGACCGTATTTGCCTGTAATCCGTGTGTAGTTTTCGGCCACGATCCCATAGGCCTCGTCCCAGCTGACGCGTTCCCACTTCCCTTCGCCGCGCTCGCCGGCCCGCTTCATGGGGTATTTGAGGCGCTTCGGGTGATAGAGCAGCTCTATGCCGGCCAGGCCTTTCGGGCACATCCTTCCGCGCGAAAGCGGCGAGCCCTTGTCCGGGGCTATCCTTACGGGCCTGCCGTCCTCGATCTCCACCTCGGCGACGCAGCTGCCGTGGCAGGAACGGCACAGGGTTTTCTCGGTCCTGGTTGCCACTTACAGCGCCTTTTCCCCATACCAGCCGGAGAGCTGGGCGACCTTTTTCAGCACGGGCTCGATGCCCACGGAGCGGACGCATTGCCCGGTCGCCGTATAGTCGCCGTCATGGTAGACGTTTTTCAGGCGGAGCTCCAGCGGGTCCATCCCGATCTCCTCCGCCATCATGTCGATCATCGCCTCTATCGCGAAGGTTGGCTGCGCCATGCCGAAGCCCCTGAGCGCGGAGCCGATCTGCTTGTTTGTCGCGACGATATAGCAATCGGCCTTCTGGTTCGGGATTTTGTAAGGCCCGCCGCCCCAGAACGCCACCTTGCCGGTGATATAGGCGGCGACGCTTCTGTAAGCCCCCGCGCCGGTCACCGTATAGCGCTCGAGCGCCATCAGCGTGCCGTCTTTTTTCGCGCCAAGCTTTAGGTCCATGTAGACCGGGTGCCTTGTCCCCGACCACATGAGGTGCTCCTCGACCGTGAAATGGAACTTGACGGGGCGGCCTGCCTTTTTCGAAAGCAGCGCCGTGACAGGCTCGAGCAGGACCTGGTTTTTCTCGCCGAAGCCGCCGCCCAGGATCTGCCCGACGACGCGCATCTTCGAAAGCGGCAGCCCGATCGCCGTCGCCATGGCCGGCGCGTTCCCGTGCGGGCACTGCTGGGTCGACCATATCGTCACGCCGCCGTCCTGCCAGTCCGCTATGGTGCAGCATGGCTCGATGGAAGCCGATTTCTGGACGGAAGTCATGAACTCCTTCTGGAGTATGGCGTCCGACTCGGCGAAGCCCTGCTCGACGTCGCCGCGGCGTAGCCTTATGTGGTCGCGCTTGTCGCCGCCCGCCATATGGCCGGTGCCGATCAGGTGGACATTCCCCCTGTAATGCTCCGCCATGTTTTCC
>Ga0082212_10013624_pt1 | contig 10153 bp, 10 predicted proteins | sample TergutNt197P3_FD_71548 | JGI IMG/M metagenome (GOLD analysis project Ga0082212, IMG submission 71548) | Neocapritermes taracua P3 segment gut microbial communities from Petit-Saut dam, French Guiana - Nt197 P3 | ecosystem: Host-associated > Arthropoda: Insects > Digestive system > Gut ...
TGCCTCCATGACTGAACCTCAGCGGGTTCAGCAAATCACAGAGGATAAGGATCGGCTGGTCAAACTGATTTCCCAAAAACCCCGGCAGGAACATCTTATTACCGAAGCCCTGGTTGAAACAGCGCAGGTTGCAATGCTGCATAACCATGCAGCCCTGAAAGACGCCATGCATCTTTCAAACGATGCAGCTAAAATGCAAACCCAACACCTGGTAGATTCCACCCGCGATCTGGTAAAGGCATCCGCAGAGCTAATTTCCTCAAATATTTTTAACGACGAGCTGATGAACACCCTAGTTGCCAAGTCCAACGGCACCACGATCCAGCACATGACACGCGTGTACCTGAATGGGCTGGCCTTTCTCTCCTACTATAACAATCTGGTATCAACTTCGAGCATTATCAATAAATTGCGGATTTCTATTGACAGAAAGCATCGGGCTTTTTACCAGTCCCTGATCCCCCATTTCCTCCCGGATCAAATTACCCTGGAGAAGGTATTCCACGGAGGCATGAGGGCAATTACAGAAAATGAACTGTATAACTGGGCAACGGGATTTTTAATTCATGACATCGGAAAAGCCGCTGCCGTTGAATACCATGAAGGCGATGCGGCGTACAACCGCGATATCGTAGTGGAGCATGTCAAGGTTGGCTATACTGCCGTTGTAAACAAAACCAATTATCCCATGGAAGCGGCGCTCATTACCGGATACCATCACGAGTATTACGGCGATCCGGGGGGGTACGGATATTTTCGTTCATATCTTGATGAGTACAGGAAAGCCAACCCCCACGCAAAACTGGGATCCTGTATCGCGTACGACCTTGCGCCGATATTGGACTTTGAATCTCTGGCGTACTTCCCCGCAAAGGTTCTGGAGATTATCGATGTGTTTGACAGCGTGACCGATCCTAACCGCAAATACCATAAAGCGATGACCCCGGAAGAAGCCCTTGCCATGATGCAGGAAGAGTTCATCAATAAGCACCATAAAATAGACCTGATACTTTTTGAGGTTTTTACGAAATTCGTACAGGAAAAGCAAACCTCCTGAAACATCCATGAAAGGCACAACGCTCGGCAAAGGTTTCCTGTTCGCATTTCTGGCTTATTTTATGTGGGGAATATTGCCCCTGTACTGGAAGCTGCTGATCGCCGTTGACCCATTGCATATTCTCGCTTTCAGGATACTGCTGTCACTGGTGCTGACGGGGATCCTCCTTCTGGCGCAAAAAAATACCGCCTGGCTTGCGGTTTTCAGGGAACCAAAAAAGGCAGGCATGATGATCCTCACCGCCCTGATCCTCTGCTGCAACTGGGGATTGTACATCTGGGCAGTCAACGGCGGACACACCCTGGAAGCGTCTTTAGGTTATTATATCAACCCGCTGGTTTCGATAATTCTGGGACTGATCTTTTTCCGTGAGCGCTTGCTGCCCCTGCAGTGGGTCGCTGTTGTCATTGCATTTACCGGGGTTTTGATCCTTACTGTCATGTCCAGATCGCTGCCCCTGATTTCACTGCTCCTTGCCCTGACTTTTGGCTTTTACAGCCTCCTGAAAAAAAAGCTCGGCCTTGCCGCTCTTGAATCACTTGGTGCGGAAACGTTGGCAAGTGCCCCTATCGGTATTCTGCTCCTCTGTTTTGGTTTTGGCGGGAACGGCTCGCCTGTCCCCATCTTTACCGGTTTTCGGGGTATTTCTTACCTTACCGGCCTTCCCCTGCAAACCTGGGCGCTGCTTGCCCTTGCAGGTTTAATGACAACGCTTCCACTGTACTTCTTTGCCCACGGGGCAAAGATACTTCCCCTCTCCGCGCTTGGTTTTACCCAGTTTATCAGTCCAACCCTGCAATTCGCACTGGGTCTTTTTGTGTTCGGCGAAGAATTCCCCCCACGTTACTTTATCACATTTGCGTTTATCTGGACCGCAGTGATACTCTACATTGTTTCGCTCAGACCGGCACCACGGAGAGTATTTTGAAATATTCAACAGAAATGTTTTTCTGGTTTTTGGGGCAATCGGGCTGGTAGAATTCCTGGGCAGACATTACAAATAAATTACCGGAATTTATCATAAAATTAAGGCCGAAAAGAAATTTATAACAAAGATGAATCCGGCTATTTTTTTACAACGGGGATATAAATATCACAGACCTTTCCGTCAGGATCCATGGCGCGTTCATCGTAGAACTCATAATCGACGCTGTTTTTATCGAATTCATACTCAGAATTGGGAAGCCATTCTGAATAAATAAATTTCCAGGTTTCCTGGATTGCAGCCGAAAAACCGGCGTCATCGGCGGGAGGAGATGAAAACACCGCAAACAGTGCCCCAGGTATGGTGCGGACATGATACCCATCGGGAATATCGTGGTTATCTTTTACTTCACCGCCAAAGACATATTCAAATTCTTCGGTTTGTGGATTTTCGAAAAAACAAACCCCATAGTCATTATGGCTTTTAAGAAAAGTTTCCCCGTGCAATTTTTCATATCGCCCGTCGGTCATGCATGCCTTCCAAAATTTGGGAATTTCCCTAAAATTTTCCCCGTCTTTGGTAGTTGTTTTTAGGGCAAAGCCCGCCAGTTTAACAGCCGCCATTGTTACCATTTTAGGTTCCACAATAATTCCTCCTGAAATTTAAAACCAACGGTGTATTTTAAAAATAATGATCATGGTCAGTGCAATAAACCCCATAATCCCCAAAACAATGGGATAGCCCAGTGCAAATCCCAATTCGGGCATAAATTCAAAATTCATGCCGTATATCCCGGCGATAAACGTCAAAGGAATAAATATGGTTGATATTATTGCCAATACTTTCATTACTTTGTTCATCTGCTGAGACAAAACAGACAAATGAACATTCATGATATTTGCCAGCCATTCACGGTAATGTTCAACAGTTAATATCGTGTTATTGATATTTTCATTTAAGTCCTGTAAATACGGTTTCAGATCATCGGTTGTAAATAAAGTTTCATGGCGTGTGATAAGCAGCATGTTGTCCTTAAGCGGTAAAATTGCACGTCTTATCTGTAAAAGATACTTTCGCGTTTCCTGAATTTCTCCAATGAACATGGTGTCATTGGTTCTTGTCGCCCGCTCTTCATAATTTTCGATATCCTCTTCCAGATGATTTATTGTAAGGGCGTAGTCATCAACAACCGCGTCTACAATTGCATAAGCGAGATAATCCGTTCCCATTTTGCGAATTTCTCCCATGCCGTCCAATATCCTTTTTCTCAGCCTGTCAAATGAATCTCCGGGTATTTCCTGAAAAGTAATAAGAACATTTTTCATAACAATGATGCTAATCTGATCTATTAAAAATTCTTCTATATCATTTTGCTGTTTTTTCTTTTTCTTTTTTTTATCCTGGTTGTAGTGGAAATTTTTCTCCCGCTGTATGGTTTTTATTGATAAAAATTTATAATTTTCGAATGTTTCAACTTTCGGCTGTTGTTCGGTATGCAGGATATCTTCAATGCTTAACGGATGAATACCGTACAATATCCCCAGTTTTTTAATCGAATCTATGTCTTTTAATCCGCTGATATTTATCCATGATGTTTTTGAATCGTTCTGATACTGCGATAATTCTTCGATACTTACGGCATTATTTTTTTGTGCGGATACCTCATCATAGGTGATGATTGATAAATCCATCTCAAATGCAGGTCTGTCTCCGATATAAACAGGATTATCCGGCAGCAAATCAATGTTTTTTTGGGAAGCCAATTTCTAACCTCATTAATTTTATTAATTACCTGTCCTTCTATTTTATACATGCTTTTTTGCATTATCAATGGGCCTTTAGGGACAGATTCCAAAAAGCCTGGCAGCATTGGCGCTGGTCTGTGCCGCTGTTTCTTCTGTTGTTTTATTCAGGATTTCTGCTGCAAAGGCGGCGATGTAAAGAAGAAAACGCGGTTCGTTACGGCCGCTTTTTCCCCGTGCCGAACGTGGCAGGTTACGGGGCAGAAGGTAGGGGGCATCTGTTTCCAAAAGCAGGCGGTCTTCGGGGATCCGGTGCAGCAGGGGGATAAGATGGCTGCCCCGGCGCTCGTCGCAGATCCAGCCGGTGACACCGATATAACAGTCCAGCTCAAGGTAGGCTTCCAGTTCTGTCGGGCCGCCCGTAAAACAGTGTACCACTACGCCCGGCAGCTCATTGCGGTACCGTTTCAGGATATGCAAAAAATCGCCAAAAGCGTCACGTTCATGGAGGAAGACCGGTTTCCCAAGCTCGGCGGCAAGTACAAGCTGATCCTCAAAGCATTTCCTTTGAGAATCGGGCGGCGAAAAATTACGGTTGTAGTCAAGGCCGCATTCTCCGATGGCGGCGATTAACCCGACAGGCGGCGGAGGTTCGCATGACGCCAGTTCCTGTAATTCGGTCAACATTGCCGGATTCCATTCTTTTGCATTGTGGGGATGCACACCGGCAGTTGTCCTGCATCCTGAATGGGCTTTGGCAAAGGAAAGCGCCTGGCGGCTGCCTGCAATGCTGTTGCCAGTGATGATTATCGTTTGTACTCCCGCGGCTGCAGCCCCGGTGAGAACCGCCTCCCGGTCATGATCAAACGCGGGACTCATCAGGTTAACGCCTATGTCGGTGAGGCTTGTCGTCATGGAATTATCGCAATGGGTTTCGGCTTATCGTTGTGCGGTTGTTGACCTTGTGTCGCCGTATATTTGCCGCGTCAATTCGGGAGAAGAAAACCACAGGGTAACCGGATCGCCCTGACGGGTGTTAACTTTCAGATGAACATAGCCGCCGGAAAGGTCCCAACAGCTTTCATAGGGACGCAGTTCCCTTGTAATTGTTTGCAAAAGATCGGCAGGATCGTAACGGCCAAGGAGAATTTTCTGTAAATTAGTAGGACCGTAACGTTCAAGAAGTTCATTCTGCAGTTCGCTGTAACATTGCATAAGATCGTCCATGTCATGGGTCAGGAAATAATAGGTGCCGCCTTGCAGTCCCGAAGATGAGAAATAAGCGAGTGTATAGGTCATGTATCCGTTGACTTCAACATTTTCCCAGACAAGTGAAACTAGCCCGTTGATCTCTTCCCTTGACACCGGCCTTCCCATCCTTCTGATAACGTCGTCCATGCTGGTTCCCCAGGCAAAGTCCCTGAAAGTGATATTGGTCTCGTAGGCTTCATTCTCATTGGGATTTCGATCGTTGTCTGCGGGATATAAAGCATACAGCGGCAGCAGGAATATCAATAGCAATTTTTTGATGGTGAACCTCCACAGCATTATCGGCATTAAATTGGAGGAACTTGAGTCTTTTCCGCTTTCGTAAATATAATGTCCACCGGAAAATACCGTACAATTGAATTTCCTGACTATTTATGATATTTTACAGTAAGAAGACGGAGTCGTAATGCCTAAAAGTACGCCGGCTGCCGCAGGGCGGCGGGTCTATGTTGATTATAACGCCACCACCCCCCTCAGGCCGGAAGTAAAAGCGGCCATCGTGGAAGATTTGGATATTTTTGGGAATGCTTCCAGTATGCATGCTTCGGGGAGGCTTGCCCATGCACGGGTGGAAGAGGCCAGAGGTCTGGTGGAGAAGCTCCTGGGGGCGGAAAAACAGACGGTTTTTTTTACTTCCGGTGGCTCTGAATCCAACAATACGGTATTTCAGACCATGCGGCGTCTTGCCTCCTGTCCTGATGGCAGCCCCCTGAAAGAAGGCCGCTGCGAGTTTATCACCAGCGCCATTGAGCATCCCTGCGTGTTCAATTCGGCAAAGTACCTGCAAAGCCTTGGTTTTAAGGTGACGTTCCTGCCGGTCGATGAATTCGGCAAGGTAAAAATTGATACCCTAAAAGCCGCGTTAAGCGATAAAACACTCTTTGTTTCGATAATGACAGCCAACAACGAGATTGGCACCGTTCAGGACATCAGGGAAATTGCTTCGCTGGTAAAGGCTGCCGGGGCATGGATGCACACCGATGCGGTGCAGGCAATCGGTAAAATTCCGGTCAATGTTGACGAAATGGGAGTCGATTACCTTACCGTGTCGGCGCACAAGATCTACGGGCCAAAGGGAATTGGTGCGCTGTATGTGCGTAAGGGTTCACCGATATTCCCCCTCATCAACGGTGGTCACCAGGAAGACGGCCTGCGGGCGGGAACTTACAACAACCTGGGCATAATGGGTTTTGGCAGGGCGGCAGCAATTGCCTCGGACGAAATTGTGAAATATGGCAGGGAAATTGCCGGCCTGCGTGATCGCTTGCGTGAGGGGCTGGCCGCGTCAATTCCGAACATCAAGATCAACGGCCACCCGACGGATCTGCTGCCAAATACCCTGAACGTTTCTTTCCCCGGTGCGGAAGGGGAGGCGATTCTCCTTTCCATGGACATCATGGGAATTGAGGCGTCTACCGGATCGGCCTGCGCTTCGGGGAGCCTTGAGCCGTCTCATGTAATCATGGCAATTGGAGTGGGGCCGGAACTGGCCCACGGCTCGATCCGTTTCAGCCTGGGTTGGGGAATCGATGCAGATGATGTAGATTATATTGTGCAAACCCTGCCGCCGATAATCACCCGGCTGCGCGCCATGTCCACAATGAGGAGTTAATATGTCTGATTGGTTATATTCCGATACGGTCAAGGATCATTTCACCAATCCCCGGAATGTTCTTTTGGATGATGAAGCCGCCTTTGCCGATTATGCAAGGGGACAGACGGGCAACATCAAATGCGGGGATCAGATGCTGATGCTCCTTAAGATTGAAGATGATGTTATCACCGACGCACGCTGGAAAACGTATGGCTGTGCCAGTGCCATCGCCTCTACCAGCATGCTTTCGGAAACAATCAAGGGCATGAGGATAGAAGATGCATACAAAATAAAGCCTGAAGATCTGGTGGAAAAACTTGGCGGGCTGCCCTCGTTCAAGATCCACTGTTCTGTGTTGGGCGATAAGGCAATGCGCGCCGCCATTGACGATTACCTGGCAAAAACCGGCAGGGCGGGGATGCTCAAGGAAGAGGGGACCGTTATCTGCAATTGCCTGGGAATTACCGACAAGGATATCGAAAATGCCTTCCAAAACGGCGCTCGGGACTGGGAGGCCCTCCAGCAGGCAACCAAGATCGGTACTGTCTGCGGCAGCTGTAAAGAAAAGGCAATGGATTTACTCCACGGCCTGGAGCACATCTACGGTTAACTAAAAGGACAATTATTATGGATACCATTCTTATTCTTGACTTTGGCAGTCAGACAACCCAGCTGATTGGACGGCGGATACGCGACCTGGGCGTATATACCGAGATCATCCCCGGCGATTCGGTGCTTTCTGCCGATGTACTCAAGAATGAAATAAAAGGAATCATCCTGTCAGGTTCGCCGGAGTCGGTGCATGGAGACAGCGCCTTGCCGGACAAAACGCTGTACAGCTGCGGCTTGCCGCTTTTGGGTATTTGCTACGGCTTTCAGCGCATGACTGTTGATCTCGGTGGCGAGGTTGCACCGCTGCCGAAGCGGGAATACGGAAGAATAAAGGTAAAAGTTAAGGAAGTTGGGTCTTCCGCTCCCTTCCTCAAAGGTTTTCAAACTTCTTTTACTGCATGGATGAGCCACGACGATACAGTAACCCGTCTTGCGCAGGGCTTTGCCGAATACGGAACCAGCGACACAGGTTATCCGGCGGTAGCTGCCCATGAAACAAAGCCCTGGTTCGGTTTACAGTTCCACCCGGAAGTAACGCACTGTGAAGGGGGAAATGAAATTCTCGGCGCGTTTGTCTTTGGCGTGTGCGGTTGTACCGCGGGTTGGACGATGGCGCATTATGTTGAGGAACTGCGTTCTTCGCTGAATGAACGTATCGGTAACAGTCCCGTGTTGCTTTTAATTTCCGGCGGTGTTGATTCCACCGTTTCCGGAGCGCTGCTGTTAAAAACACTGCCCGCGGATCAGGTACACCTGATGTACATGGATACGGGTTTGATGCGCAAGGATGAGACAAAAAACGTCAAGGCCAGCCTGGAAAAACTGGGGGCAAGGCATCTGCATATTGTCCACTGTGAGGATGAATTCCTTTCGGCGCTAAAGGGCCTTATTGAACCGGAAGCTAAACGCAGAGCTATCGGCGACCAGTTCATCAGCATTCAGGAACGGGAAGTGGCGCGGCTTGGGCTGCCGGAGAACTATTTTCTGGCCCAGGGAACCCTGTACACCGACCTTATCGAAAGCGGCAAGGGGATCGGTACAAAGGCGCGCTTGATCAAAAGCCACCACAACGTCGGCACTCCTCTGGTTGAAGCCAAGCGCAAGGCGGGCAGAATTGTCGAGCCGCTAGATAAGCTGTACAAAGACGAGGTCCGCGCTTTGGGTCGTTTGCTTGGCGTTGACGAAGAGGTTGTCCGCCGTCATCCCTTCCCCGGTCCGGGGCTTGCCGTACGCATACTCGGCGAGGTTACCAAAGAGAAATGTGACATCCTGCGAGAGGCGGACGCTGTTTACATCGAAGAACTCAAGCGCCGCCAAAGCCCCGCCGGGTGCTGCCTCTACGACGAAATCTGGCAGGCATTCGCCATACTGCTGCCCGTCCGCTCGGTTGGCGTTACCGGCGATGTCCGCAGGTACAGTTGGGTACTCGCATTACGCGCAATTACCAGCACCGACGGCATGAGCGCCGATGTATATCCCTTTGAAACGCACGATCTTTTGGAAATATCCACCCGCATCACCAATTTGGTACCGGACATCGGCAGGGTAGTGTACGATATTTCCAGTAAGCCCCCGGCTACTATTGAATGGGAATAGTATTTTTATGATGCGCAAAATCATTGCTATTGACGCTGAAAAATGCAACGCCTGTGGTCTTTGTGTAAAAGCCTGCCATGAAGGGGCTATCGGCATTATAAGCGGAAAGGCAAAACTCCTTAGGGATGATTATTGTGACGGACTTGGAAATTGCCTGCCGGTTTGTCCTGCCGAAGCAATTACCTTTGAAGAGAGGGAAGCGGCTCCATTCAACGAGGCGGCGATCAGGTCTGTATCTGCCGCAAGTGAACAGCAGCGGCAATGGCCAGTGCAAATCAAACTTGCACCGGTAAACGCGCCATTTTTCAATAACGCCCATCTGTTGATCGCCGCAGACTGCGCCGCTTACGCCTATGCTGAGTTTCACAGCCGGTTCATGAAAAATGCAACCGTTCTTATCGGTTGCCCTAAGCTGGATAATACCGATTACAGTGAAAAGCTTCAGAAAATTATCTCCGTGAATACTATCAATTCGGTAACAGCGGTACGTCTGGAAGTACCCTGCTGCGGCGGAATTGAACAGGCTGTAACCGGAGCCCTGAACAATTCCGGTAAATCTCTGCCCTTTCAGGTATGCACCTTGTCCATTGGAGGGGAATTGCTGGAGGGATGAAATTTACGGGAAATTTACGACGCGAAAATCAAATGAGGTATAGATTTGAGGTAATGACGGCTTCTTTGCACATGCAACCAGCATCCTCGTCAAGAACCTCTTGATAAAATTTTCTACTTTCGTCTTAATATTCTTATAAATACAAGTTAAGCCAAATAACAGAGGTATGTTCTATGGATACCGTAAAAGAGAAAACACTGAGAGCCATGGAAGGGTTAGACCTTGACGCCCTCCACACAGGCGTTCAGACACTGGCGGAAAATGGCTGTAGTACACTCGAAATAGGAGATTTGCTGCAACAGGGGATGAAGCTTGTTGGCGAACGCTTCGCAAAGGGGGAATATTTTTTAGCCGACCTTATTGTGTCCGGTATGATGTTTAAATCAGCATTGTCACTCGTTCTTGCAGACGCGCCGCCTTCTCCACCGGATTCCAGTAAGGGAAGGGTACTCATCGGCGTTATGGTTGGGGATATTCACGATATTGGCAAAGATATTATTGTTCAGGTTCTGCGGACAGAACAGTACGATATACTTGATCTTGGCGTTGACGTACCGGCAGAGGCTTTTGTCCAGGCCGCTCAGAATTACGCTCCGGATATTATCGCGCTCAGCGGTATAATGAGCGATTCCATTTTTGAGATGAAGCGGGTAGTCAATGTTTTGGAAAAAGCCGGAATATATCCAAACACACCAGTTGTCGTAGGCGGTACCTGCGTCAGTGAAATGTTTGTTAACAGCATAGG
>Ga0082212_10013625_pt1 | contig 10153 bp, 7 predicted proteins | sample TergutNt197P3_FD_71548 | JGI IMG/M metagenome (GOLD analysis project Ga0082212, IMG submission 71548) | Neocapritermes taracua P3 segment gut microbial communities from Petit-Saut dam, French Guiana - Nt197 P3 | ecosystem: Host-associated > Arthropoda: Insects > Digestive system > Gut ...
GTTATTCAATACTCATTTCACTACTACCAACTAGCCACTACAAACCACCAACTACAAACCACCAACTACCAACTACCAACTACAAACTACACACTACCAACTCCCAACTACCAACTACAAACTACAAACTACAAACTACAAACTACCATCTACAAACTACACACTCCCAACCACCAACTACAAACTACAAACTACAAACTACACACTCCCAACCACCAACTACAAACTACAAACTACCAACTACCATCTACCAACTACAAACTACAAACTCTAATACCACTATAACACCTTGGAGATTTTTTATCAATTAAAATATTCTATGATATTATTGGCTACCGCTTTTGTCATCCCTTTCACTTGGCACAATTCGTCAGCACTTGCGTTTTTGATGCTTTCAATACTTCCAAAATGTGCAAGGAGCGCGTTTCTCCGCTTTGCACCGACGCCTTCAATGTTGTCCAGTGCCGATGAGCGCATTTTCTTGTCCCTCAGCCCTCTGTGGTATTCGATGGCGAACCTGTGGGTTTCTTCCTGAATGGTTCCGATGTATTTGTACAGCACGGGGTTGCATTTGAGATCTGTCTCCTCGCCGCTGTAGACAAGCCCCCTGGTTCTGTGGTGCTCATCTTTCACCATGCCGAGAACGGGGATGTTGATTTTCATTGCGCCAAGGACTGCTTCGACTGCAGAAACTTGGTTTTTCCCGCCGTCGATCAGCAGTAGGTCCGGCAGCCTTGAAAACCCCGGATCACCCGCCTGGGCTCGTGCAAACCTCCTGTATACCACCTCCCGCAGGCTGCCGTAGTCGTCGGCGCCTGAAACCGTCCTGACCTTGAACCTCCTGTAATCCTTCCTCTTTGGCGCTGCCCCTTCAAACACCACCATGCCCCCCACCGTGTCCACGCCGTTCGTGTTTGATATGTCGTAGGATTCTATCCGGTACTCTCCCTCTGAGTAACCGCCTTCGCCACCGCTCAGTATTTTATGCAGCTCTGCGCCAAGCGCATGCTTTATTTCCCTCTGCATCCTTGCTTTTTCGTCTATGCTCTTTGCCATCTCGTCTACGTCTTTTTTCGCCAAGTCCAAAAGAGCTTTTTTGTCTCCGCGCCTTGGAACCGTGATCTTAACCCCGTGCCCTGACAGCTTCTCCAGGTAGGCTTCGAGGAGTGCGCTTTCCTGCATTTCCTCCATGACTATCAATTCTTTGGGTATTACTGCGGAATCCGTGTAGTACTGCTTGATGAAGGCGGCTGCAATGTCCCTCGCCTTTTCTCCCTCCCCTGCAAAAAGCGGGTACGACTCCCTGCCTGACAGCTTCCCCTCCCTGACGAAAAACAGCACGACATACTGGGATTTCTCGCTGCTTAAAGTCAGCACCATGTCGGTGTCGGGAAGCCCCAAAAGCGACACTCGTTGTTTTTCGCCGAGCGACTTCACTGCTTCGATGTGGTCGCGGAGCTGAGCCGCTTTCTCGAAGTTCAATTCATCTGCTGCCTTTTCCATCTCGGATTTCAGTTGTTCCATCGCGGTTTTGTTCCTGCCGCTCAAAATTTCTGCCACCTGCCCGACGGCTTTGCCGTATTCAGCTTTGTCGACATTGCCCGTGCAGACCCCCCTGCACCTGCCAATATGGTAGTTGAGGCACGGTTTTGAGTTCGCTGGGAACTTTTTTGCAGCGCAGCACTTCAGCTTGAATATTTCGTTGAGCATATCTATCGCAGCGTTGACAGCAGCCACGTCGGCATAGGGGCCAAAATACCTGGAGTTGTCTTTTTCCAATCGCCGCGTCTTGAAAATCCTTGGGTATGCTTCATTGACCGTCATTTTTATGTAGGGGTACGTCTTGTCGTCCCGCAGAACCACGTTATACTTGGGTTTGTATTTTTTGATGAGGTTGCATTCTAGGATGAGGGCCTCCATTTCGGTTCCACATGTTATGTATTCAAATTCTGCAATGTGCGAAACCATTGACCTGACTTTCATATCTGCTTTCCCGGATGCGCGGAAATACTGGCGCACCCTGTTTTTCAGAGAAACAGCTTTCCCGACGTATATCACCTGCCCCAATTTGTCCTTATGCATATAAACTCCCGGGCTGTCCGGGAGTTTTTTCAAGTTTTCCTCAATGTCCCAAGTCAATACGGCCACCGCCTCTGCTCCAGTTCCTTCAGCTTCCGTGCCCGGTCCTCCGCGATTTCCCTCGCTCGTTTTTCCCGGAGCGCCTTCCTCCGCAGCTTTTGCCTTATCCTGAGGGACACAAACAGCAGCAAAAAGAAAACAATTGTGCCGGCTGTGATAACCACGTATTTCTCAACTTCCGCCGATACGCTGTCCTCCACTCCGAACCTGGACAGAAACATGCCCTCGGGCACGTCTTCTGCCGCCAAAATCGGAATTTCGCCCACAAGGCTGCCCCCTTCGTAAACTTCTATTTTCCCAACTTGCTGCCCTTTTGCAACAGGTGCGACAATTATTTCATCCATCACGGCTTCAGTGGTCACCAGCTCAGGCGAGGCTTCCCGCGGAAGGGTCAAGTACATGTCTTCCTTGATTTCAACGCTGACATGGTTCACCGTCCCCCTTGTCACTTCCAAGTCTTCCAACTCCAAGCCTGATTCTACCGCCTTGTACGTGTAGTAATTTTCAAAACCGTAGTCCAGCAGCGCAATGGAGTCGCCGTACCTGTTCAAGTCAGTGGATTTGAGCACTACCGCAATAAGCTCTGTCCCGTCTCGCTTTGCGCCGGAAACCAAGCAGCCGCCCGCATGGCTCGTGTACCCTGTCTTTATCCCAGTCGCCCCCTCGTACCTTGCCGGCCTCATGACACCCTTAACGGAAACTTTCGTAACCTCGTCGTAAATGAGCCTGTTCGTGTTGTAAATGTACCTTTCGACTTTCTTGTTAGTTTCGGGGATCGTATGCTTGTACGTGGATACGAACATCCTGAACACAGGGTTTTCCATGCCGGCTTTCGCTATCATGGCAAGGTCGTAGGCTGAGGCAAAATGGCCTTCAAGGTGAAGCCCGTTGGGGTTCTTGAACGAAGGGTTCTTCGCACCGAGTTCCCGTGCCCTTTCGTTCATCAAGTCAGCAAAGCCCTCCACGCTCCCTGATATTTCCTTTGCCAATGCCACCGCCGTGTCGTTGGCTGATTCTATCATAAGCGCATAAAGCAGCTCCTCAACGGTTATCTCCTCTCCCTCTTCAAGGTATATCCTGCTCCCCTCCGTGAACGGCGTTTCGGCGTCCACTGTAACGATTTTATCGAGTGGCAGGTTTTCAATGGCCAGCAGGCAGGTTATCATTTTGGTTGTGCTTGCGGGTTCCATCAAAGCGTCTTTGTTTTTTTCATACAGTATTGCGCCCGTCGTTGCGTCAATCAAAATTGCCGTTTCCGCGATTAGCTCGGGCGGGTTCTCTGCCGCAAATGCGGCTGTTTGGAAAAATGCCAGCATCATCCAAGTAAACATTAATACATAAACAATTCTCTTCATTTGGGTAAATCTTCTCTATCCCTTTCCTAAGAAAAAGTAATCCGCGAGGGCGGTGCCGCTCTCGAAAAATTTCCCTTTCTCCCCTGATTTTTCTGTAAAAGCCCTTGTTTCATCGCGCATCGGCTTTTTCGTGCTGTCGTAAATGACGAAGGGAACCGGCTCTGAGGAATGCGTTCTTATGCATATCGGGGTTCTGTGATCTGGGACTATCAGTACTTTGAAGTCCCCATCCTCCCCTTTCAGGTAATCCACGACAGGCTTGACCACCTTTTGGTCTATCCTCTTGAGGCTTTCCATCTTTCCCGCCAAGTCGCCTTGGTGCGAGCACTCGTCAGGTCCTTCCATGTGCATGAATACGAAATGCTTCCCTCTCCTGAATTCGCCTATCGCGGCATTGGCCTTGCCTTCGTAGTTGGTGGATACTGTGCCGGTGGCACCCGGCACGGCGATGGGTGCAAGGCCCGCACATATCCCTATGCCTTTAATCAGATCCACCGCCGATATGACAGACCCCGTCACTTTGTATTTCTCGTAATAAGGCGGCAACGCGGGCTTCCTACCCTGCCCCCATATCCAAAGGCTGTTTGCCGGGTTTAGGCCTTTTTCTTCCCTTGCAGCATTGACTGGGTGTGATTTGAGCAGTTCGTAGCTCCTCTTCATCATATCAGCAATGAACCCGCTCCCCCCGCCACGGGGGAGATGGGCCCCTGCCCTCTCACCGAGGGCGTCGTGGGGAGGCGTCAAGTCGAATTCAACTCCGCCGTCTTTGACTATCAGGCAATGCCTGTAGCTGAAGCCGGTATAGAACTTCACCTTTTCGCTTTCGAATTCACTGTTGACGGCTCTGATCAGCTCATCGGCTTCCTCGGTCGTGATGTCGCCGGCGCTGTGGTCTTTGATTGTCAGGTTCTCGTACTCACCCATGCCTTCAAGGGTCACCAAGTTGGTCCGAAACGCAACATCCGTATCCGACATGTCTATACCTATGCTCACCGCTTCAAGAGGCGAACGGCCTGTCAGGTAGACCGCCGGGTCATACCCCATGACTGACAGGTTTGCTGCATCGCTGCCTGGGGCGATTCCATCGGGTATGGTCTTGACAAGCCCAGACTCCCCTTCTGCTGCAAGGCTGTCCGTATATGCCATGTCGGCTGCCTCCAAGGGCGTCATGCCGCCTAGGCTCTCTGTTTCCCTGTCCGCCGCCCCGTCCGGGACCACGATAAGGTACCTCATGCCTACCTCCCGTTTTCCTCTTCGAATTTTTTCATGAACCCAATGAGCTTTTCGACTCCCGCCATCGGCATGGCGTTGTATATGCTGGCTCGCATGCCTCCGATGGAACGGTGGCCGGCAAGGTTGTAGAGCCCTTCCTCTTTGGCTCCTTGAATGAATTTTTTGTCGAGGCTTTCGTCTCCGGTCAAAAAAACCACATTCATAAGGGAGCGGTCTTTTTCGGCTATGGGGCATCTAAACAATTCGCTGCCGTCAATGAAGCCGTATAATTTGCCGGCTTTTTCTTTGTTCGCTTTTTCCAGCGCGGCAACCCCTCCCTCCTTTATTATCTTTTTGAACACTTCCCCCGCGACGAATATGGCGAAACACGGCGGGGTGTTGTACATGGAATCGTTGTCCGCGTGTATTTTGTAGTCCAAGTACGTTGGCGCGGATTTCGGGGCAAACCCCAAAAGATCCTCACGCATGATGGCGAGGGTGACTCCGGCGGGGCCTACGTTTTTCTGTGCTCCTGCGTAGATCAGCCCGTATTTGCCCACGTCTATCTCCTCGGACAGTATGCACGACGACATATCGCAGACGAGTGGTATGCCCCCAGTGTCAGGGACATACGGGAAGTGGGTTCCGTATATGGTGTTGTTGAGCGTTATATGCACATAATCAGCGTCTTCTCTGAAATCCTCCCTCTTGACCTCGGGAATATACGTAAACATGCCTTGTTCCGACGTGGCAGCGATCCTCACGTCCCCAAACTTGGCAGCCTCTTGGGCGGCTTTTTCTGCCCATGTCCCGGTAACAACGTAATCGGCTTTTTTTGATTTTCTTAGCAAGTTGAGTGCAACCATGGAAAACTGCAGGGTTGCTCCCCCTTGAAGGAACATGACTTTGTAGTTTTCGGGTATTCCAAGAAGTTCGCGAAGGTTGCTCTCGGCGTCGCCTATTATGGCTTCGTACTCTTTTGAACGGTGGCTCATCTCCATGACTGACTGGCCGCTGCCTGCGTAGTTCGTTAAATTCCCGGCTATGCCCTCCATCACGTCGAGGGGGAGCATCGACGGCCCTGCGGAAAAATTAAATACTCTCTCTTTGTTATCCAATTTTCACACCTCCAATAATTCTTTGAACTCCAATTGTGCCGTTTGAATTGCACCATTTTAAATTATACCATTTTACCTTAAGTGCGTAAAGTGATATAATTAGTATTGTTGGCTGATTGATTCGTAAAAAGAAAAAGGAGCGTCATTATGTTAAAAATTGCAGCGCTGAACAAGATTTCCCCTGCCGGACTCTCAAAATTCACCGAAGGCTACACGTTTACGGACGACGCACGTTTAGCAGACGGGATTCTAGTGAGAAGCCACGATATGCATGGCATGGATTTCCCAGGCCGGCTCTTGGCAATCGCCAGGGCGGGCGCAGGCGTCAACAACATCCCGGTGGACAGGTGCACCGAACAGGGAATCGTCGTCTTCAACACTCCGGGGGCAAATGCGAACGCCGTCAAGGAACTCGTGATTGCTTCCCTTTTCCTCGCGGCAAGGAATCTGCCTGCTGCGCTGGAATGGGTTAAAACTTTGAAATCCGACGTGGCGAAGGAGACTGAGAAGGGGAAAGGGAGGTTCGCCGGAAGCGAGATAGCGGGCAAGACCCTTGGCGTTGCAGGGCTTGGCGCGATAGGGGTGATGGTTGCCAACGCAGCTGAGAGGCTTGGCATGGACGTCATTGGCTACGACCCTTTCATCACCGTGGGTTCGGCGCACCGCCTTTCGAACAGAATCCCTGTGGTGAAGGACTTGGAGAGCCTGCTCCCCCGTTGCGACTATTTGTCGATCCATATCCCCGCCATGGAGTCCACAAAAGCCATGTTCAACAAAGACAGGTTTGCGCAGATGAAAAAAGGCGCCTGCTTCCTCAATTTTTCCAGGGACAACTTGGTTAACCACGACGATCTGCTTTCTGCTATTGGATCAGGCATTGTCAGCAAATACATAACTGACTTCCCAAACGGCGAGCTGCTTGGGAAAGAAGGCGTCATCTGCATCCCCCACCTTGGGGCTTCAACAGAGGAAGCCGAGGAATGCTGCGCTGCAATGGCGGCAGAGCAGCTCATTGACTACATTGAAAACGGGAACATCACAAATTCCGTCAATTTCCCGGCTTGCGGCATGGGGCATTTCAGGGAGTCGCAGGCGGTGTGCCGTGTAAGTATCTTGAACAGGAACAAGCCTGCCATGCTGTCAAAGATAACCAGCGTCTTTGCAGATGCCGACATCAACATACGCGACATGATCAATAAAAGCGCAGGTGGCTACGCTTGCACGATGATCGACATCGATTCTGAGGTCAACGGCAGAGAACTGGCAGGACGCCTGCAGTGCGACGGGATAATTTCCGTAAGGATCATCAGATGAGGCTACTTTAGCCGGATGCTTATCTCCCCTGTGGTGAGGGTGTCTTTCCTGCCGTCGCTGTAAATGACGATAAGGCCACCCTCGTCGGAAATGTCTATAGCGGTGGCGTTCAAGTATTCGTCTGATTTTATGTTTCTGTAAACCCGGACGTTTTTCCTGAGGACCATTGAACGCCGCCTGTATTCGTCGATATGCTCTGGGTACAGCCCTTCCTCGTTGAAATCTCGCATGATGCCCATGATCTCGTTGACAATCTCAGCAGCAAGCCTGTTCCTTGGGATGTTCCCTGCAAGGGAGCCCGCCGTCTCCCGAATCTCCTCCGGCATGTCTTCTTGGCTGATGCGGCAATTGATGCCGATGCCGATAATGACTGCGTCTATCTGGCCGCTTTCGAAATTGCTGATGGCCTCTGTTAGGATGCCGCATATTTTCCTGCCTTCAAAGAATATGTCGTTTACCCATTTTATCTGAGTCTCCAGCCCACAGACTTTTTTTATCGCCCTGCAGACTGCGACGGAAGCAGCTGTGGTGACGAGCAGCGATTTGCTTGAATCGAACTCGGGCCTTATGATGAAGCTCATGTAAAGCCCCTTGCCCACAGGCGAGAAAAAATTACGGCCAAGCCGGCCGCGCCCGTGTGTCTGCCCTTCCGCGAGGATCACGGTCCCGTTGGGCACCCCTTCGAAGGACTTCTGTTTTGCTGTTTTGTTGGTCGACTCCAAGGTCTTGTACGTGTATATGTATTTTTCACCATAAGGGTATATGTTTTCATCGAGGTGTTGCAGCATTGCTTGCGCTGACAGGAAGTCGCTGCTCTCCTCAAGCACGTATCCCCTGTTTGTAGACGCCTTTATCGGGTAGCCTTCCTTTCTAAGGCTTTCCACTGCCTTCCATATGGCAGCCCTTGAAACGCTTGCGCTTTCAGCCAGCTTTTCTCCAGATACAACTCGTCCACGGCTCTCTTCAAGCACTTTGAGGGTTTTTGCTTTTGCTGTGCATGCTCTGTTTGGCAGCATGTCAACCTCTCCTTTTTAATTGGTTTACCATGAGTATATGCCAGAAAACTGCGCTTGTCAATCAACCATGAATGATTTATACTAAAATTACAGGGAACATTTCGAGTGCGGCTTCGTCTAAAATATTGTGTGTAAAATGTGAAATGAAAGAAAGAGGATTTGAAAATGAAAAGAAATACTTTTTTACCCCTGATTTTGGCGCTCTGCATGCTGGCGGTTATTGCTCCCGCTTCCTTTGCCGCCGATGAAACGACCCTTGGCGGCGCTTATGCCACGATCACGACGATTGCTGACGAAGGCGGCACCTTAACGGTGCTGATCAAAACTGACACGGACCCTGCCCAGGACATACTGCTTCGCATGACGAGCGGCACTGCGGTTCTTGACAACGAAACCAGGGAAGCGGCAGATTTCAGCTCGCTTAAAGAAGGCGACGAAGTGTTCGTGTACCATTCGCTGGCGATGACGAGGAGCCTGCCACCCCAGTCAGAGTGTGCGGCCATCATAACAAATGTGGAAAAAGGCAAAGCTTACGCAATGCTTTCAACCGTAGCTACCATTACTGAAAACGAGGATGGCGGCATCAAATTCCTGAACAAAGCTGGCGATTTGGTCGTAACCGTTCCAAACGATGCCCCCGTGTCGCGGTTTGGTGGGGAAAAAGGCCTTAGCGTATCCGACATAAGGGAAGGCGACACTGTGTTCACATGGTTTTTGGTCACTGCAATGAGCTTCCCCGCCCAAGCCCAGGCAGACGAGGTCGTCATATTCGAATCCTCCGGCGCAGAAGAACCCGGTGCCTCCACAGAGGGCACTGGCGCTGCCGCGACAGGCAGCATATTTGCGGATGTTAACGAAAGCGCGTGGTATGTGGGCGACGTGATGTTCGCCTACGAAAACGGCCTTATGAACGGCACCTCTGAAAACCCGATGCTGTTCAGCCCAAATGCCAACCTGACTAGGGGCATGGTGGTCACAGTGCTTTGGCGCATGGCCGGAAGTTCCGACGAGCGAGTGCCTGCGGCGGCAGGTGGCGGGCAGTTCAGTGACGTTGCAGAAAGCGCATATTACTGTCAGGCGGTGAACTGGGCAGCCAAAAACGATATAGTAACAGGCATTGGAGGCGGCAAGTTCGCCCCGGACGCCAATATAACAAGACAGGATTTGGCGGTTGTCCTGATGCGGTACATGAACAATGCCGAAATTAATTTCGTGCTGACGGCAGATTACCTGTTCTTCGCCGACGACAGCCAGATTGCGGACTACGCAAACAGCGCCATCCAGAGCTTGAACAAGCTGGGCATCATGCGCGGCACAGGCGAAAACGCGATCAACCCCAGAGGGCAGGCCACAAGAGCCGAGTTCGCAGCTATGCTGCACAGGTTTGTGGACGTCGCCAATGAAATGTCCGTACCGCAGATATAGTCCGATCTGGGATATGACGGCATTTCAGCATGGCAGCGTTGTTGTTTCGCAGCGCATTGCTTGATAGGCAATGGTGCACCGCTTTTTGTTGTGGGCTATGCCAATGCACAGGCACTCCCCGGTAAGTCCGGCGCAGTACTGGTTTTCGACGATCTGCGCGAGCGCCTCTTCCTTGAGCCTGTCCACGTCCTCGCCCTGTTTGAACTCAATGACAATGTGGGGCCTTTCCGGGTGCAGGGACTCCATGCGTATGTCGCTCCGCCCGTGCCCTGCTTCTATGTTGCTGGTGATTTTGTACAAGTCGTTCAGCGATATGCACATGCCGAGGAACAGCATGTGGTACGCGTTTTCTTTTGCGTCGAAGTAGCTGGTGCAGGAAAGCACAATCTCTTGGTAAACGTCCAAGAAGCCCTCCATGTCCCGCTTGAGCAGCAGCCGGAACATCTTTTCGAGCTGCCTTTGGCCAACGCCCGCCCAGCCCGCTATTATTTTTGCAAACTCGAACCTGACCTCGCCGTTCGGTATCCGCACTGTCACGGCAGTGGACCCTGCTTCCCTGGAGGTGACCGTCAGG
>Ga0082212_10013626_pt1 | contig 10153 bp, 5 predicted proteins | sample TergutNt197P3_FD_71548 | JGI IMG/M metagenome (GOLD analysis project Ga0082212, IMG submission 71548) | Neocapritermes taracua P3 segment gut microbial communities from Petit-Saut dam, French Guiana - Nt197 P3 | ecosystem: Host-associated > Arthropoda: Insects > Digestive system > Gut ...
GAGTACAGTCCGTCGACTCGTTCTGTTTTTCCGTCACTCCCGCGCAAGCGGGAGTCTAGAAAAATAGGGTTCACGTCTTTCATCTGGATTCCCGCCTTCGCGGGAATGACGGTGTTTTGGCAAACTTGTCGACGGACTGTAGGGGAATACTGCCCCTTTGAAGAACCTCTTGCCGAAGGAGGAAAAGCAGTGTATATTGACCATTGGACTTCTCCTGTGGATTCGATTTTCCTCTCGGAAATTTTTTTGCAAACGAATCATAGCGAAATCCAGAGGAACGAAGTTTATCTCCTGCGTCTGAATTCCCGCTTTCGCGGGAATGACGGTATATCACTTTTCGGCGAAAATCTAATGCCCGATCAATTTTTGATACGTTTTTCAAACCTTTACCCAATAGGAGCACCTGTTATGAAACGCAATTTATTGTTTGTCTCGCTTGTTCTTTCCGCTCTGTTCATGATCGGATCAGCCGCTTTCGCTCAGCAAAATTTGCACAACCGAGGGTTGGCAAATAAACCAGCAAAAACCCCGACAAAACTCTATCTCTACACGTTGTCGGGCGACAACACACCCCAAGCCTATGATGAGGCGGCGTTCGTCACATGCCTGCAAGGCATCTACAATCGTGAAAATGGAGCTGCGATCTATCTGCTTTCGCAAAAAAATGCCACCCCGAAATACTGGCTTGACAAATTTACGTCCAACGCAGAGACCGGCTGGCTTCGCGGCAGAGAAGTGGTGAACGTGAAATCGGTCACTGAATTGTGTGCGCTCGTTACGCCCCTTGTGAAAAAAGTCGTCATCTGGGACGAAGCGGTGCCCGCCTCATTCAACGTAGCATTCACCATTGCAGGAGTGGAAGATGGCGTGGTCGTCTCTGCATCTTATGCCGATACTCTGCAATCCCTATTAAATATAAAGGTGGACGCAAAAGACATCATTGATCTGCGTGGAAAATTTACCGGAAACGTAACCGGCAGCAAAAAAAATGATGCGTATCAGTGGGCAATCGAAAACTATTTGGCGAAAGGACTGTGTTCCAAATACTTCCTTTGCCTCTACAGCGACCCTTTTATGCAACGTGAAAACGGCGACATCAGTTACGTTAACACCCGGGACTGGTGCATGTTCAATCGTGCCTTTGTCTATGACCTTTCACCGTGGGGAGACGAAGCACCGTTGGACGATCCCAGTCAGGCACTTGGAACAGACCTTAAAACGTACCAAGCAATGCTTGCCGAACAACTCAAGCAAACCAAAGGGGAAAATATGACCGAAATTGCCGGGTTTTTTAATTTCTTCAAGTACAGCAGTCAAGGCAACGGCGTGGGTCATAACAGCCGCCATGAACCTGTGCCGACAGAGTGGGAATCGGTCTATGTCATGTCCTATTACAACTGTTATCAGAACACCGTCGCCAGCGATTGTTACAACCAGTCCTTGCACGCTCAATTTCCGTTCAAGCCGTTGAAACAATCCCGACCAGCGAAGAAGGCAGAACTCAAAAATGCGTGTTATATCGGAATACAGATGTGCGATTACGATTCGGCAACCCCATTGTATGACTTTCTGCCCAAACACTGGGATGACCCCAACCGCGGAAAAGTAGCACTGTCTTGGGGAATCAACCCGAATCTCATTGAATCCTACCCGGATATTATTTCCTATCTTTACAGTACTGCTGTAAAAGATCAAGATGTATTCGTTGGGGACGCTTCCGCAGCGGGATATTTTAATCCAAGCCGCATACAGGATAAATATTGGGATATGGTCGTCAAACACAACAAATACTTTTACGATCTGACCGATATGACCATGACTCCTATGGTGCTGGACTGGAAACCGTTGTCGGACAAAATACTTGACCACATGACAAAATTTTCACCTGATGGTCTTTCGTACATTATCATCAATTTTCATGCGGAGGAGGCGGTTTTTTCTTTTGACCATCAGCCTAAAGTACATAACGGAGTCATGGTCGATGAAATGCTCAACAATATATGCGACCAGGCACCTGTTGAAGAAGCGGTTAATAGACTGACCAGAGATGTTTTGAGCAAGGATTCCCCGGATAAACCGGCGTTCCACTATATCAGGGTTGTATGGATGAACCCCACCTACATTATCGGCATCATCGACGGACTCAAAAAAGCACGTCCCGATCTGGATATCCAATTAGTGAACACGTATGACTATTTCCGCTTGCATAAACAATATCTCGAGCGGAGCAAGAAATAGACCCGTTTTGTGACCGTCATTTTGCGACTACCGCACGATCCATTTTTCGAGGGCCGTGCGGAGTTTTTCAGGCTCAATCGGTTTTGTGAGATGATCGTTCATGCCTACTTCCAAACTCCTTTGATAATCGGTATCAAGAGCATTTGCGGTCATCGCCAAAATCGGCAGTTTATCGATTCCCGGTTTATCCAAATTCCGAATTGCCTGTGTTGCCGTAAGTCCGTCCATTTCCGGCATTTGAATATCCATTAAGATCAAATCAAAACCATTTTTTCTGACGGCATTCACTGCTTCGATCCCGTTGTTCGCGATTGTCAATTCTATGTTCAGCATCCTTAACAATTCAGATGCAACCATTTGATTGATTTTGTTGTCTTCGGCGAGGAGCACTTTTGCTCCTCGAATATCGGCGCGGATTTCATCCGTTTTTTTCGTCAAATCTTCCCGAAATGTCGCCTTTAAGGTCTCTTTCAGCACATTGGGATGCACTGGTTTAATCATTACGTCAGAAACATTCAAACCTTGTACATGCCGAAGACACTCTTGCCGGTCATACGCCGAAACCACAACAATAAAGGGAGGAGTGATTTTGTCATTTTGACGAATTCGCCGTATCGTTTCTATACCGTCCATTCGAGGCATCCGCCAATCGATTAAAACCAACTCGAAGGGAGTCCTCAGATATGTCGCCTCCTCTAATTTTTCTAACGCAGTTGCTCCTGTGCGAACCGACATCACGTTCATGTGCATAGACTGCATCAGTTCTGTTAAAATTGCCAAATCATTCTCATCATCGTCAATGATCAAGACACGTCGTTTGGACAGCAACATTGTCGATGACATATCCGGTTCTCTATCGGATTGTGTGACTACTACCGTAAAGGAAAACGTTGCTCCCTGACCGGGAATACTGGTAACGTTGACGTGTCCTTCCATCAACTCTACCAGGCTTTTCACGATGGCGAGTCCGAGTCCGGTTCCACCGTACTTACGTGTGATCGTTCCATCAGCCTGAGAAAATGACTCGAAAACATTCTCTATTTGGTCTGCCTTCAATCCGATCCCGGTATCCTTTACTTCAAAAGCAAGGCGAACCTTGTTTGAATCCTTGAGTGCCCGTGACTCCTCTTGTGTGACCGCAATGATAATTCCTCCTTTGTCTGTAAACTTAACAGCATTATTGGTCAAGTTGAGCAGTATCTGCCGGAGACGGAGAGGGTCGCCTACCAAACTATCGTTGATGTCCGAATCAATTTTTGTAACGAGTTTTAATCCTTTTTCTTCGGCACTGGGGCGAATAATATCGATGACTTCTCCAATCGTTTTTTTCAACGAAAATGGAATCAACTCCAAGTCCAATTTTCCAGACTCAATTTTAGAGACGTCAAGAATGTCATTGATGATGCCAAGCAAATTGTTTGCGGCAGATTGCGTTTTCACAAGGTAATCCCTTTGCTTTTCATCAACGTTGGTTTGCAGGCAGAGGTAAATCATGCCAAGGATAGCATTCATGGGGGTCCGGATTTCATGGCTCATTCTCGCCAGAAATTCACTTTTTGCTTTGGTGGCGATTTCGGCTTTGTCTCGTGATTGAATCAATGCTCTTTCCGTTTCTTTCAAGTCTGTGATATCGACGATCCATGAAATGGACTGCTGAAAATTATCGGGTTCCAGAAAAAGCGTTGTCAAAATAAAGTCTCGTATGACTTCATCCGCACACGGAAATTGGATATTTCTGGAAAATATTCCCGTTTCGACCATTTCCTTGAAAACCAGATCAAAATTCAAACGTCCTTTGTATTCCCCTAAAACTTTCGCATGGATTTCCGACAGGCTCATTCCTTCGGCAAGCGCAAACAGAGTTCTGCACTGCTTATTCAATCGGCTGACATGTCCCTCCAAGGAGGTTACGATAGCAATAGGACTGGTTTCTAGTATCCAATCGAGCGTTTTCCGTTCCCTCGTCAATTCCATTTCCACATTGTGCCGCTTGATTGCAGTGGCGAGTAACATTCCAGCCGATTTTAAGATGTCCACCTCAGTTTTGTCCCACACCCGTTCATTTTGGCAATCGTCAAAGCCGACGAATCCCCAAAATTTATCCCCTAACAGAACTGGTGCCACGAGGATCGAAACGATTCCCTGGGGGAGCAGTTGATCCTGTTCCGCCCGCGACATGCTGTGGACGATACCGTTGATACACTCTCCGGCACCGAGTCGCGTGTCCCACGTCGGGATCATTTCACTGTACTTTATTTTTGTTGTGAATTCCGTGCCCTGCTGGGGTTTTGCCTGCGGCGACCACTCATAAATTTGGGAACAATGCAACTTATCTTCGATCAGTTCATTATGCCAAACGTAGACGCGGTCCACATTGGTTACTGTTCCCAAAATATGAAGAACTTGCAAAACGGATTGGTCAAATTGTTCGGTTTGCGCCGCTAATAGGATATTTGCGGCTTCGTTGACCGCTGCAAGCAATTGATCCCGGCGTTGGAGCGCGGCATTAACAATTTTCATGTCAGACAGGTCTTGAATCGTTCCCGACAGCCGGATCACTGTGTTGTCGATACTGTTCGTTTCGACAACTCCTCCACGCCCGCGAAAATACCGCCAACTTCCCGAAGCGGTTTTCATGCGAAAGATTGTATCGAGCAGGTCAATGCGTCTGGTGAGCACATCTCCAAATGCAGACAAAACATGGCGATCATCGGGATGGATGAGTTGTCCCCATCGGTCAAGGGTGAGCGGATACAAATCTTGGGGGTTGTAACCCAGTGAGATTAGAAATTCGTCACTGATTTCCAGAATACCCTTTTGAACGACAAAATTCCAATGTGCGATTCCCGCCCAGCGCAGCATTTCGCCAGCCTGGGAGCGATAGCGTATGAGCGATTCTTCGGAAAAATTTGTCTGCACAGGAAAATGACCAGATGTGAACCTACAACGAGCAAAACATTTTCCGTATTATATCATGTGTTGGCAAAAATGATAGGGCTTTTCCCGTCCGACTGCACGGTTGATCGGGCAGCGCAATGTAGTTGTCGTATGAGGATTGGCTATTTTGCCATTTCGCGGAAGTATTGTTCGATGACCTCTCTATAATAGGCGGGAAATTCCTTTTCGATTTTGAGCAGAGATTCTTCTCGATCTTTCGACGGCAGGTCGCCCCAGTGATCACCTGGAACAAAGTCTCGCCTGTCCACATTGCCTGGTCCCTTCCCCGTGAGACGCTCACTCTCTTCTGCCGGATTGTTCGACTGCTGTCCCTCATTGCCTCGTTGGCGTTGACTTTGTTGCTCAAGCCGTTCGATCAACTTTTCCAACGATTCTAACACGTCTCCCTCGGTTCCCTGCGTCTCATCGTCAGTCCGCCCTTGCCCTAGCCGGCGGCGGACATCGTTCATTTGACGTGAAATTTTTTCTGCTTCCTCTTCTCTGGATTTCTTTTCCCAATCAAATTGAAGTAATTTTGCCAACTCGGCGGATCTCCGGGAAACACGTTCCCGCTGGGCAATCGCCTGAAACTCGTTGAAGGCGGCGAGTCCCTCTTCTTTTTGGGAAAAATGATGAAAAACCACCGCTTTGAGAAGCAGCACACCTGCCGGGTCAATGCTGTTTTCCGGGGTCAGATCCTCCATGACTTTTTTTGCTTCATCGAAAAGCCGAGCCTGCACCAAACGTTGAGCGAGATAGTAACGCAACGCACCGGACAGATAGTTCGTTTCCCCTTCGCCGGTGTGAACGTTGAGCGGAATCTGCGGCAGGACTACCGGCTGTGCAAAGGGCAGTTCCTGCCAAGCAATTTTGTCGCACTGTTCGAGGTAATGACGGACGGGTGCTGATGAACGACGTAAAATGTCGATGACTTCCTCGAATCGGGCGGCTCCCGATGAAACCTCAGCGGATAATAGAGTCGGAACCTCGTTTTCCCCGGTGAATCGTTCCCCCTTAAGCAGGGGAGCAAGTTCGGTCTGAATAGCATCGGCTCCCGGCACAGTCCAGTGGGCAACCGCCGATAGGAAAAGGCAAATGAATAAATAGGTCATATTTGTTGTGCCGCAGAAACACCAAAGCGGCACAGAATCTTGGAAAATTACTAGTTTGACTTCCTGATTGTGAATCACGGAGAGCGTCAACAAGCCATACACTAATGATAGCATAAACCAACCGATTTGGGAATCATGTCCCCGTCCAAAACAGCCGCAAGAAATGTCGAGTCTTTACACGTTGCCCCTCACTTTGTTTGCCAAACTCGGGTATAATTTTTGCGAAGTCTAGCATATCGACCAAACATGTCTGATCTGAAGCCGAGCCGGGTTCCGATGCCCGAACAACCGCCAAAAGAACGTGCCAAAAACTTTTTAGAAGTGCCGCTCGGCTACACCGCCGAAATGGCACAAGCCGAAGCCGCCCGGTGCATCCAGTGCAAAAAACCGGGTTGCGTCAACGGTTGTCCCGTCGGGGTACAAATTCCCACATTCCTCAAACTGCTCCGCGACGGAGACTTCATCTCGGCTGCACTTACCATTATGGACACTAACGCTTTGCCCGCCGTCTGCGGACGTGTTTGTCCACAGGAAGTCCAATGCGAAGCCCAATGTATTCTCGGCAAGAAGTCTCAGCCAGTCGCCATCGGTAATTGCGAACGCTTCGTTGCCGATTATGAGCGTGAGCACCAACTTGCCATGTTCCCAAGAAAGCCGCCTGCCACTGGAAAAAAGGTTGCTGTCATCGGAGCGGGACCTTCCGGTTTAACCGTTGCTGGCGATCTCATTTTGCTCGGCTATGAAGTTACAATTTTCGAAGCGTTTCACAAACCCGGCGGCGTATTGATGTACGGTATTCCCGAATTCCGGTTGCCAAAAGCCATCGTCGAACATGAAATTGCCGGTCTCGTCAAACTCGGCGTGAAAATTGAACTGAACCAAGTGATTGGTCAAACGATTACCATTGACGAACTGCTGAACGAAGACGGTTTTTCAGCGGTATTCATCGGAGTAGGGGCAGGTTTGCCGATGTTTCTCCATTTACCCGGCGAAGACTTGAATGGAGTCTATTCGGCAAACGAGTATCTGACACGTTCCAATTTGATGAAAGCGTATCTGTTTCCCCAAACAGATACGCCGATTGCAAAGGGCAAGCACGTGTGCGTGATCGGCGGCGGCAACGTGGCAATGGATGCCGCCCGGACAGCACTGCGTCTCGGAGCGGAAACGGTAAAAATCGTGTATCGCCGATCCAAAGCGGAGTTGCCGGCTCGGGCGGAAGAAGTCCATCATGCCGAGGAAGAGGGTATCGAATTTTTGTTTTTGACGAATCCGCAAAAATACCTCGGCGACGAACAGGGCAAGGTTCGGGCGATGATTTGCGACCGGATGGAACTCGGCGAACCGGATGCGTCGGGTCGGCGGCGACCGGTAAAAATTCCCGACTCGGCGTTTGAATTGGAGACCGATTGCGTCATCGTGGCGGCGGGAGCACTTGCCAATCCGCTCTTGACGAAAACCACTTCAGGATTGGAATTGACCAAGTGGGGCTACATCGTCGCGGACGAAAGCGGACAGACAAGCCGCCAAAAAGTTTGGGCAGGCGGCGACATTGTAACTGGTTCGGCGACCGTCATTTTGGCAATGGGAGCGGGTCGAATTGCCGCCCGCGATATTCATCAACAATTGAGCAAATGAACAGATGCGGGAACAGGTTCAGTGTCCGCCTTTGATTTTATTCATTTCCTCCTCTTTCTTCGCCTGTAATTCGTCGTAAGTGAACGCCGAATCGCTTCGCCGGGTCGGACGAAGCAAAATAAACAGGGTCAGTGCCAGAAATGCAATCGTGATGGCGTAGGACAAGACCCAAACTTGTCCCTCGTCTTCCGCTGCCGTCTCTTCCTGAGCCCAAAGAGGAACAGCCGTAAAGAGAAGAACAGTCACTGCCGCCCAACACCAGTTAAAAACTCGTAGGAACATTACAAACCAAGTCAATCAAAGAGAAACGATACGGAAATTATAAAGAAAATTGTGGTCGTGTCAACGAAATGGGCAGTGTCCGCCAAAATTTTGCTCTTGACCGATTTGAAGAAAATCAGTATCATACCCCCGGGACGGTTTATGTATTGCGTTCCCAATATCCGGCTATGCGACTTCTCCTTACAGACGATGAACGGAATATCCGCTCGGTACTGACCGAAGAATTGCAACTTCTCGGACATACAGTCGTTCCGTGCGCTGATGGTACCGAAGCATTGCATGTTTTACAAACCGAAGTCTTCGACGTGTTGCTCCTCGACCTCGACATTCCGGGAATGGATGGGTTGCCCCTCCTCGAAAAGGCAAAAGCACTTGGAAGCGATGCCAATGTGGTCATTTTGACCAGCAAGGAAATGCCCGAATCCGCCCAATGTGCCAACCGCTTCGGATTCATCGAGTTTCTCACCAAACCCTACGCGATTGCCGATCTCGAAATGGTGTTGAACCGCATTGCTGACAACCGGTCTGTGAATCAAAAGTACCATAGGATGATGGCACAGTTCCAACAGGGCGGCGGCAAACGCACATTGACGGGACATTCCGAGGCGATGCAGCGGGTCTATCGCTTGATCGACCGAATTGCCCCGACGGAATCGACCGTGGTGATTCTCGGCGACACGGGAACCGGCAAGGAACTAGCGGCGAGGGCAGTTCACGGGGGTAGCCGCCGCTCGGATAAACCGTTCGTGGCGGTGAATTGCGGAGCATTGCCGGAAACGTTGATCGAAAGTGAACTTTTTGGACACAAAAAAGGGAGTTTCACCGGTGCCGACACCCATCGTACAGGTTTGTTTGAAGTGGCAAACGGCGGCACCCTCTTTCTGGATGAAATCGGCGAACTTCCCAAAGGTGTGCAGGCAAAACTGTTGCGGTTCCTCGAAAGCGGCGAAGTACGCAGGGTCGGCAGTAACGAGGCGACCGTTTGTGACGTTCGCGTAGTGTGTGCGACGCTCCGCAAATTGGAAACGATGGTGCAGGCAGGCGAGTTCCGGGAAGACCTTTGGTTCCGCATTAACACGTTTGAAATTCATTTGCCTCCTCTGAAAGACCGAAAGGAAGATTTGCCGGAGTTGATTCTCACTCTTGTCAAGCGGTTCCGTAGCGATTTAATGGAAACCGATGCGGCACAACTTTTCACGCCGGAAGCATACCATCTATTGTTGCAGTATGACTATCCCGGCAATGTTCGGCAGTTGGCGAATGCGATTGAACATGCACTAATTTTATCGGACTGCTTCCCTATTCATATAGACGATTTACCCAATGCGTTCAGACCAGAAGTGCCGGTCATGAATCACTTCACGCAACGAACAATGGAAGAGAAACCGAGTCGTCCGGTGGTCACTCCTAGCCAACCGCCGGTTGCGCCGCATCGCAATCCGGTGCAGGATTTGATGTCATTTGAGCCTTCGCCGGAAACGGCAACGTTACGGGATTTGGAGATGAAGGCGATTGAATCGGCACTGCACCGGCATGGCGGCAATAAATCGAAGGCGGCGGAAGAACTTGGTATCAGTCTGAAAACGCTCTACAATAAACTGAATCAGTCGGAAAAACGGACGGCGTAAACAGATTCGGAATCGCGTTGCATTAGAGGGAGAGCGGCAATTTAGGCGAATTATGCAACATTGCTCTTGCGTCTTTTTGCGAAAATATACTGCAAACGGGGACAAATTGGACGTTTTTTCCCGTCATTCCGGTGCAAGCCGGAATCCAGAAGGAAACGTCGCGCGTCTGGATTCCTGCTTTCGCCGGAATGGCAAAAATGACCATTTTCATGCCGTTTTCAGTATAATACACATAACCCTTCCCATTAGAAAATGACTTTTTGAAGAGGGAATAGTTTTCCGATGGGGTAAACGTGGACATAAGCGGGACTCGACAGT
>Ga0082212_10013627_pt1 | contig 10152 bp, 10 predicted proteins | sample TergutNt197P3_FD_71548 | JGI IMG/M metagenome (GOLD analysis project Ga0082212, IMG submission 71548) | Neocapritermes taracua P3 segment gut microbial communities from Petit-Saut dam, French Guiana - Nt197 P3 | ecosystem: Host-associated > Arthropoda: Insects > Digestive system > Gut ...
CAGACAGTCAGGGTAGCGGAACAGTTGCCGCCGGAAACGAAGGCAGCCCGTTTGGCAACTCCGACACAGGCCCCAATACAGGCGTCGGCGGATTTGGTGGCTCATTTAACCTGAGCGGACGAAGCATCAGAGGCGGAGGCTTGCCTCGCCCTGAAGATAGAATTGCCGAAGCCGGAACAATTGTGATCAGTATTGTGGTTGATCCGAGAGGGGATGTGATCAGCGCCGAAATAGGCAGAGGCACCAATATAGATAATCCGGTGATGCGGTCAAGTGCGCTGGCAGCCGCCAGACGCGCCAAATTCAATAGCATACCGGGAACAAATAATCAAAGTGGAACGATCACTTATAAGTATCAGACGCTTTAATAATTACGAATAATTGCTTTACGATCAACAAAATGAAAAAAGCCTATTTATTTTTAGCGACCGGTTTCGAGGAAACCGAAGCAGTTACAACTGCAGATATCCTGCGTAGGGGTGGAGTAGAATTAATTACCGTATCTATTACCGGAGAACGTACGGTTTGTGGATTACACCAAATTCCGGTCATGGCGGATATACTGTTTGAAGAAGCAGATTTTATGGACGGAGACGCTTTTATCCTTCCGGGCGGAGGTCCGGGCAGCCAGATGCTGAACCGGCATGAAGCGTTGAAGCGATTACTTGTTCAACAAAATGAACAAAACAAATGGATTGCCGCAATATGTGCAGCGCCCTTGGTATTAGGCGGATTGGGATTGGTAAACGGTAAGAAAGCCGTCTGCTATCCGGGTATCGAACCTCAGTTGACAGGCGCCATTATTGCCGACCAACCGGCTGTCACAGATGGAAATATAATTACAGGAAAAGGACCCGGACTTGCGTTCAACTTCGGCCTTACGATTCTTGCCGCTTTGCACGGTCAGGAAATAGCCGGCAACGTGGCTGGCGATCTTCTTTTGCAATGAATATTTTATATCTATAAGGAACAATTATTCACTTTCCCAATATTCCGATTGCGTTTTTCTGGGCAGTTTCTTCACGACTTCCTCTATCGAATGTTTGATCCAATATTTAACACTCTCGTCGTTCATGTCAGTGTTAAGAATGATGCTATTCCAATATTTTTTGTTGAAATGCCAGGCCGCTTCCACACAACCATACCGTTCGCGCAACTCAATGGCTTTGGCCGGGTCGCATTTTACCGATATTTTCAGTTCAAGATCATTTAAGTCTATTACTGCAAACCATTTACCAAATACCTTGAAAACAAGAATCTCATCTTCAAAAGGCATATCTTCGGTTGCATTTTTTAGCGAAAGACAGTATTCACGCAGTTCTTCTACATTCATTGTTTTAGAAAATAGAGGATTACATCTTTATTCGTGCTCATTGTTAACATTCGTCAGCATAAGTAAACCCTTTTGCTATCCGTTCATCTTGCAGTTTTTCCCATGCGTCCATTCCTTTTTCGCGAAGTAACAAGTTATCGTGTTTAAGGATAGGATAGCCTTCAAAAAAACGTGTGAAAAGCTCGCAGGGATAACTTTCGCACAATGCACACATTTCGACGTTTTTTTCTTTTGCACACACTCTAACAGCACATCCGGGATTTCCGCTTCCTTCTTTGCATGAGATACATACGCCTTGAACAGCTATACCTTTCAAAAACGACCAGAATTTATCGCCATCGGGGATGAAATGTATTATATCCTCAAACCCCGCTTTTTTCATTTCCTCATACAGGATTTTCGATGCAGGTTCAACTTTCACCTTGACCGCACAATTTTCGCAGTAAAGACCGCAGTAACAAGTGTATTTTTTATTCATATCTCAACTATTTTAATGTTATTGCCGTTTATCATCTGCTCCTCATTAATTAATTATGCAAAGATAGTGCAAGTTGAGTGTAAGACAAAAGAAATTTACTTGTTTTTTTATTTCAGAATCCATTTTGCGCTGTTGTTACGCATGGATAGAATTAATGTGCCTGCTTGACGGTTGCGTTCATGGGATAGCATTTTCATTCCAAACGTTTATAAATTGCCAGAAATAGAGAAGCCTGACTCTTATCCGGCTTTTCATGTTTCTTTATAATTTCATTTCATCGGCGAAATATTTTGTAAGGAATATGGTTTTTACCTTAATATTATCTATTTTTGTGAGGTCGAATAAACTGAACTTTTGATAATAAAGTTTTCAGCAACGTCGTTATGAATACAGGGAATCAATTATTAATAAATAAAAAGAACAAATTATGTATCGTCGTACTTTTTTAAAAACAAGCGCTTTCGCAGGAGTGGGTTTATTGACTACCGGACTGACGTTCGGCAAACAGGAAATCAGGGTAGCCAATGGATACCGTGTCGGAGTGATTGGGTTGGACTCTTCACATTCAACCGAATTTACAAAAATATTGAACAATGAAGATGCTTCGTCCGATTTGGGAGGATACCGTGTTGTTGCGGCCTATCCGTATGGTAGTCGAGATATTGAATCGAGTGTAAGTCGTATCCCAACATATACGAATCAAATGCGTGAAATGGGAATTCAAATTGTGGATTCCATTGCTGAGTTATTGAGAATTACTGATGTGATTTTGCTGGTGACGAATGATGGCAGGCTGCATTTAGAGCAGGCTATTGAGGTATTTAAAGCCGGAAAAACAGTGTTTATTGACAAACCCATTGCCGCTTCTTTAGTGGATGCAATCAGTATTTTCCAGGCGGCCAAAGACTTGAATGTTCCGGTATTCACAACGTCGCCATTGCGTTATATGTCAAACATGGAAGACATCGTTACGAATAAAAGTATTGGAAATATTTTGGGGGCATGCACATACAGTCCATGCACATTGGAAGAGACGCATCCCGACTTTTTCTGGTATGGTATTCATGGCGTTGAAGCGTTGTTTACTGTGATGGGAACGGGCTGTCGGCGTGTTTCGCGGGTGCATACTCCGGATACGGACTTCGCTGTTGGAGTCTGGGAAGATGACCGGATTGGCACTTTTAGAGGGCTACGGAAAGGACGAACCGATTATGGAGGTGAGGCTTTCGGAGAGAGAGGCATCAGATCAATGGGTAATTTTAGTAGTGGTTATGCTCCTTTAATAAAGGAAATTGCAAAGTTTTTTCAGACTGGTATTTCACCTGTATCGCCGGAGGAGACCATCGAGATTTTCACGTTTATGGAAGCTGCCGACGAAAGCAAACGCCTGAACGGAGCTGCTGTGAATCTGGCAGATATTCTACAGAAAGCCCAGAGTCAGGTAAGGAAAACCTGGTAAGTTTGCACTTGTCTTTCTCTCACATTTCCTTTATCTTAAACGGATTAAAAGAGATTTTGCTATCATAGACGTCACTTTGGTCGATTTTCTTGATCCATTTGACGACTCGGACGGTTACCGGCAGAATAATTATTTCATAGAGTGATTTCAAAAGCGCTTCTGTGACGGTTATCAGCAAAAGTTCGTTCCAACCAATGATTCCTCCGAGTGCAATCGGGAAAAAGATAAGAGAATCAGCGCCTTCGCCTGCTAATGTAGAAACGATTGCGCGGACAGAGAAGTGTTTGCCTTTGGAGGCTACTTTCATCCGGCTCATGATGTAAGCATTTAAAAACGAGCCTACTAAAAAGGCGCACAAACTTGCCGTGACTACGCGTGGAGCCAGTCCAAACACAAACGCAAACGCTTCGTTGCCTTCCCAAAAAGGAGGAACCGGCAGCAGGATGGCAAGTTGCGTCAAGCCTGCTACGAAGAAATTCATGAAAAATCCCGTCCAGATAATCAGACGTGCCTTTTTGTAACCCCATATTTCAACAATGCAATCATTGATGATATAGGAGATCGGAAAAACTATCAGAGCGGCAGTAGCCGTAATCGGTCCTAACTGGACCACTTTCGTTGCCAGCAAGTTGGAAACTATCAAACAGACACAGAACAAGATTCCCATGAACATAAAGGAAATCGACACATTTTGCTTCATATTTTTCTACTTTATTAATTCGTATAATTTGTAGACTTCCATTGCCTCAACTCCCCCCGTAACTTCAGGGCGCAACCATTTGTAACTTTATCCAGCAATGTCCAGAATCGCTTGCTGTGACTCATCTCGACTGTATGGCATAATTCGTGCAAGATTACATAATCTATCAAATGTTCATGCAGAAACATAAGTGAAATGGAAAGATTAATTTGTTTCTTCGCACTGCAACTGCCCCACCGGGTTCGGGCTTTGCGAACAGTCACGCCTGCATAATCAAAACCATGCAGCGAGGCCAACATTTCAACGCGGAAAGGGAGTATGCGTTGCGCTTCAATCTGAGTCGTTCTTGTTACTATCGCCCATAGTTTTTGCTGAACCTGCTCCTGGTCGAAATCTGTTTCTTCCGGACAGGCAACATGTAATTTTCCTTCTTTCAGAGATACATAGATGTTTGTCCGCTGAGTCCGGAAAATATGCAATTCAAATGTATGGGTTTTCAGATGACTGTTTTCGTTCAGAACCGGTCGTTGCCGATTCTTTGCCAACATATCCAAAAGGCGCGTTCGTTTGGAGTCAATAAAAGAAAGCATCTCACGCTCTGTCCCTCCATGGGGTACTGTTGCGATTATTTTTCCGTCGACAACTCGCAACGAATAATGTTTCGCCCGCAGATTTCTGCGAACAACGATCAGGCCCAATTCTTTACCGTCAATAGTCTTTTCCATATTTCGGGTGCAAAAATAATCTTTTTATCCTTATATTTGCAACAAAAAAGATCATGATAAATACGATAATTCCTTTTAAAACTTATGCAAATATAAAAAACCATGGATGTAAAAATAGAGCAAAGCTGGAAAGAACAATTGACCGATGAATTCGGGAAAGCATATTTTAAACAGTTGACGGAATTTATCCGGAATGAGTATCGGACGACGACGGTATATCCTCTCGGCAGTCATATTTTCAATGCGTTTGCGCATTGTCCTTTTGAGAAGGTAAAGGTGGTCTTGTTAGGGCAGGATCCTTACCATGAACCCGGACAGGCGCATGGCCTTTGTTTTTCCGTACAGAAGGGGATTCCTTTTCCTCCTTCCCTGATTCATATCTTTAAGGAGATCGGATCGGATTTGGGAAAGCCCATGCCCAAAAACGGCGATCTGACCCGATGGGCAGATCAGGGTGTTTTGCTGCTTAATGCGACACTGACCGTCAGGGCGCATGCTGCCGGTTCGCATCAGAACAAAGGCTGGGAAGCGTTTACCGATGCAGTGATCGACAGGTTAAATGCCAACCGCAACCACATTGTCTATTTATTGTGGGGATCGTATGCCCAACGGAAGGGAAGTTTTATCAATTCGTCCCGTAATTTAGTGTTGAAATCGGCACATCCCTCTCCCCTATCCGCTTACAGAGGTTTTTTCGGCAACCGGCATTTTAGCCAAACCAACGATTATCTGATTGCTTCGGGACAAACCCCAATCGAATGGTAATCAATACCAACTCAGTCCGTTCCAATAGTTGCTGTGCTGATCATATTTCAGGTCTTTCAGCAGGGATGAACTGACTGCAATCGAGAACATATATGATTTCCGGTTTCCAACGGGAACAATACTTGCAGACATTTGGAAACAGTGCAGTGAGCGGGACACATTAAGCGCCAGGTAGGGTATTTTTTTCTGGTCGAAATCATAACTGCCGCTGAAGTTTAGCTGCCATTTTGAGGTAGGTTGTATATTCCCGTTAAAGCTCAACGTATGTCGTAACACATAATCGTATTCCATTTTCTCCGGATTGAAAGTCCCGTATCCTAAATTCATGCCGTAACTGATCGAAAAATTCCAGGAGAAAGTCGCATTATAGTAGCCGTCATTATCGTATTCGCCCGTTTGAGTTTGTCTGTCTCCTCTCAAGCGGGCGCCGGATGATTGTGGATTCGGCATGGGATTGGGAGATGTATCTTCATCATCAAAATCAGTTGATTGGTTGGCTCCGAATCTGTTTTGACCTTCGATACCGCTTCTTCCAAATAAACTTCTTATACTGTTATATTTGCTTTTAAAAAAGTTGTTGTCAAAAGTATAGGAAAAATTCGTTCCGGTCGATCGTAACCGCCCGATCCCTTTCCCCACTTTCCAGCGTGGAGTGTTGACTGGATATGCCCGATTGGTTTTTTCGTCATACGCATAAATATACGTTTCAAAGTCGCCACTCAGATTGAGCGTATAACTTTTGGAAAGTTTTAGCCTTAATGCCACCCTGGAATTACTCCAGTTCATGGAATCTGCTGCTAAGTTATAGGCTATGTTGTAAGATAAGTTATCTATCAGGCTGATTGTTTTTAGTCCGGTCGTATCCTGGTTCGATCGTACTTTTGCCTCGATATTGTTATTTAACGAAAACGAAATATTTCCCTGCTTGCCCCTGCCGGGAACGCCAAACATTAGTCCATCAAAATGCGAATAATAATCGGTCATTTCCACATCATTTCGCATATAGGAATACTGTTGATGATACCCATATTTGGGATCGCCGAAATCGGGAGTCATAGAATAGGAAATGGAAGGCTCTATCCTGTGACGAATCATATTGATAAATCCTCCAAAGATTGACCAGGGTTTGTAAAAGCCGTATAACGTAGTTCCTGCCGAAATGGAAGCGCTGTAATTATAGACCCTGTAAAAACCATACAGGGTCGTATCAGTGGCTAACCTGTTTTGTATGGTATCGTATGACTTGTATTCCTTGCTTGTATACCACCGTTCCTGATAGTTGAACGAGGGTGAGATGTTTATGTACTTTAACAGGGAATAGGTTGCGCTCACCGGTATTTGGTGGTTCATCCCGTTTCTCCAGTCCCGTATCAGATTCTTCTTGAAAAATTCGCTTTCTTTGCTGGTGACGCTGTTTTGCAGATTTCCGGTATAACTCAGTTTGATTTTTTCATACCATCGTTCCGGCCCAATTGCATTTTTGCGTTTAAACGGAGCAGTCATGCCCATGTTTATCATCAGGGTAGGTAGCGTAACGCTGAGCGAGGAATCCCTTGAATTTTGATTGATGTTCATCGTCGCCGAAATATTCCAGGGACTGTTCGGAAAACGTTGACTGAAACTTATACTGGAGCCTTTCGTGTTTTGGGTTGTATGGGGGAGCGCCTGTCCCTTGATCTCGTTTCGGTCGAACTGGCTGGTTGAAAAATTTATGCTTGCCGAAATTGTCCGAAACGGATTGGCCTTGGGATCCTGCGAAAGATTCCCGTTTAGCCGGAATGCTTTTGTCACACTGTAATCATCAAATCCTTTATCACCCCATTTGGTAAGCTGGTAGGCCATGTCAAACCCTCCTGAATATTTGTATCGCTTTCTGAAGGATGTACGGGCTGACAGACCCCACGAGCCTTTGGTGTAATATTCGCCTCGCAACGCCAGATCGTAATAATCGCTGAGGGCAAAGTAATATCCGCCGTCCCTTAAATAGAATCCCTGTGTCGTTTCCTCACCGTAGGTAGGCATGATAATTCCCGATGAATAGGTATCTGTGAATGGGAAAAAAGCGAAAGGAAGCCCGATGGGAAGGGGTACGTCTGCAATCACCAAATAGAGAGGGCCGGACACGATATCCTTTCCGGGACGTGTTTTAGCTTTGGTCATTTGGATATAAAAATGCGGACTATCATGTTCGTCGCAGGTGGTATATTGTCCGTCGAGCAGATTCATTGCATTATCCTCCATTTTTTTGGCAACTCTGGCGTTCAAAAAACCTTCTCCCTGTTGGGTTAAAACGTCCTTTGAAAATCCTTTTCCGGTCTTGAAATTATAACGCATGCTTTTGGCCTCTACCTGCTCCTGGCCGTCAATAAAGAGCGGATATCCAAATTCATGTCCGGTAGAATCCACAGCGTAAGTAGCAAAGATCGCACTGCTGTCCATGCTCATTTCAATCAGTTCGGCCTGCAGGTGGATTTGTTGGTATTTCACATCTCCTTCTCCAAACAAATAGGCTATATTTCCGGACGTAAGCACAATAGAGTCTTTTGCCTGATAGGTTACAGGGGCTTCCAGGAGACCCGGTTTGGGAGGAATACTATCGGCAACAGCGAATGAATCAATTGACATCGTGTCGGTCAAAATAGTATCGGCCATAGCAAGTATTTCCATTTGTTTTATGTCAGTCGGAACATTCAGGATCGAGTCGGAAAGTTCACGGGCAAAGGGTAATATCACTGAATCAGGATGCAATACCACCAAATCAGGATGAGCAATATGATCCTGAGCCGAAATTTTTAGACCTCCTGCAAAGGAGCAGAAGATAATGATCAGCCATACTTCCTGTCTTAGACCCATTCCTTTTGTCGTCTATATTCAGGCACAAAAGTAAAATAAATTAATGAGTTGAACGATATTTATTTTCCTAAAAAGAGTTTACGCCAGTTATCAAACTTTAAAATGGACGCTTCTCCATACTTCTCCATACTTTTCCGAATCTTTTCGATTGACTTTTCCTTGTCAAGTTTGGTTTTGCTAAAAAACTTGTCCGCAAAGCAGATCAGTTGCTCTTCCATGGATTGCGGGCGCATGTCGCGGTGGGGTATCGGAAGATTGTGTCGCTCGATCATTTCCGGCGAAAGACCGGTTCCTGTATGGCGTTCGCAAACGAATGCGTGACGCGGATAACCTTCCTTCCGTAACAAATCAGCTCCCAAGTAACCATGACAGATATATCCGGCTTTGCCATAGCAGTCGATTTCCGGCGCATAACACAGAAAAGCGCCGATATCGTGCAGCATGGCAGCCTCTTCGACAAACTGCAAATCCAACTGCCACTCCGGATGCGCCTGACCGATCATGACAGCTTTGTCTGCCACGCTCCGGCTATGTTTCACCAGTATCCTATAAGCATCCGATTCTACCGGATAATATTTTTGTATGATTTTAATTGGATTCATTGTTAGTTTTCAGAAATTCGTAATTTTTAATTCGTAATTGAATATTCACATCCGCACCAACTCTGATTATAGAAATTGTACAGTCTGATTAATTCGTTCCGGCGGTTGCTTAACCCGCCTTTGCGCCAATTTTGCGCCCAAAAAGTAAGGTTGGGGTACAACGAAGCGGCCTTATGTCCGGCTTCCGCAATTTGTTCCGCGTCTTTCCACCGAGATGCGGTCAACGTAGTAGTGAATACGGTAAATCCATGTTCTGCGGCATACAGGGCTGTTTCTTTCATACGCATCGCAAAGCAAGCCAGACAGCGCCGCCCACGTTCCGGCTCATGTTCCAATCCGTGCAGTTGTTTTTTCCAGTCTGCATGGTTGTAATCGCCATCCACAAAAGGCAGGTTCAGTGATTTGACGTAACGAATATTTTCAGATTTCCTTCGTTCGTATTCTGCCTGCGGATAAATATTCGGATTAAAATAGAAAACAGTCGGCTCCAACCGGTTTTCCAGCATACATTCGACGACCGCACCCGAACAGGGAGCGCAGCAGGCATGTAGCAGGATACGGGTCGCCTGTTTCGGAACTTTTAATGGGTAATTGGGCGAAGCCATAATCGTCAGTGTCGTGAAAAACAAAAGATTAAATCTGCGAAAATCCTGATCATCCGCATCATCTGCGTGCAAAAAAACTTGTCGTCAGAAACGAAAATCCACCCCAATCCCAAACGCTTTATTAGTACGTGCAAAAATATCTTTTCCGGCAACAGGAAGGCCTCCGTAGTTATCGGATTGTTTTGTCCAGTCTGCATAATTCGTGAAGAAGTAAGCGAGATTGATACGCACCGATTCGGACACATTGATCGCTCCTCCAAAACCGATCGAATAGGAATTCAACGAAAAACTCATATCTGTCTGATAGGGGTCGGTCACGCCTGATCGTGTAACTTGTCCTCCGGCGCTTACCAAAAACATTTTATTGATTTGCCATTCGGCGCCCAGCAGAAACTCGTTAATCCCGCCATTGATATATTGTTGTTTGTCGTTTTGCATTTTGGCGTCTGAATCAAAAAAGTGATGATACCCCGCCGATACGCTTACGCCGGATACCACCTCATACTGAGCGCCTAAGGTCAATAATGCCGGCATATCGTAAGGCGTTTTAGCGCCGTCCGGAAACAGTCCCGTATTATCAACCTTCGTTTTATTTTCGATGTTCATATTGGTGCGAAATTCATATTTGGCGC
>Ga0082212_10013628_pt1 | contig 10152 bp, 4 predicted proteins | sample TergutNt197P3_FD_71548 | JGI IMG/M metagenome (GOLD analysis project Ga0082212, IMG submission 71548) | Neocapritermes taracua P3 segment gut microbial communities from Petit-Saut dam, French Guiana - Nt197 P3 | ecosystem: Host-associated > Arthropoda: Insects > Digestive system > Gut ...
TTGAGACGACCAAAGCTCCTCTCTGGCTGGGTGATGAAGTTATTGGTTTGCTTGGTATAGCTCATGATATAACCCTGAGAAAAATGATGGAAACCGATATCGAAAACGCGTCTAAATCCAAATCTGAGTTCCTGGCAAACATGAGTCATGAGCTGCGTACGCCGCTGAATGTTATTATCGGTCTCACTGATTTACTGTTGGAAGCCCAGCTTCCCGAAAAGGTTTTATCCGATATATTGAGCGTGAGCAATGCCGGAGGGACGCTTTTAAGTATTGTGAATGATATACTGGATATCTCGAAAATTGAAAGCGGAAAACTTGACTTGATTCCGGTGAACTACCATATTCCGAGTCTGCTCAACGACACATTAGTGCTGATAAATACCTATATCGGCGAAAAACCCGTTAAGCTTATACTGAAAATAAGCGATAGTCTGCCGAATATGCTTTTCGGAGACGAGCTTAGGGTCAAACAAATAATGAACAATCTGTTGTCCAACGCCGTCAAGTATACGCCGGAAGGTGAGGTTGAACTTCGGGTGGAGTGTGAAACTCAGGGCGATGAGGTTTGGATGGACATATATGTCCGCGATACCGGGATTGGAATAAAAGAAGAATATCTCGCGGATCTGTTTGCCGAATACCAGCGGGTTGATACAACCGCTAACCGGAAGACCGAGGGGACGGGGCTCGGTTTGCCTATATCCCTGAGGCTGGCTCAGATGATGCAGGGGAATGTAACGGTAAAGAGCGAGTACGGTGCGGGAAGCGAGTTTCACGCGAGACTCAAACAGGGTTTTGCCGGAGACGATACGATCGGCAGTGAAGTAGCCGGCAACCTCATGAACTTCAACTACAGCCAGGCTAAGCGGCAGACATACAACCGGCTGGTCCGTTCGGATATGAGCTATGCGAGAGTGTTGGTGGTCGACGATATGCAGAACAATCTCGACGTCGCCGCCGGATTGCTCTCAAAGTACCGTCTTGCGGTTGACGGGGTAACGAGCGGAAAAGCCGCTGTTGAACTGATCGATAAGGCGGAGAATGTATATGACGCGGTGTTTATGGATCATATGATGCCGGAGATGGACGGTATTCAAGCAACTGCGGCAATCAGAAAACTTAAGACGGATTACGCGCTCAATATACCTATAATCGCTCTGACGGCAAATGCGGTGACCGGAGCGAGACAGCAGTTTTTGGACAACGGATTCCAGGACTTTCTGTCAAAACCGATTGACGTGATGTTGCTTGACGCAATATTGAGAAAATGGGTAAGAAAACCGTCTGCGGAGCGTGCCGCGGTAATTGACGATCAACCTCGCAGTGCAAAAAGAAGAAAAATTAAAATAAATATTCCGGGGATTGATTCAGAACAGGGACTTTTCAGGTATGCGGGGGATGATGAAATCTTTTTGACCATATTGAGGTCCTTCGCGTTAAACGCCCGGGGAGATATTGAAAGACTAAGAAAAATTACCCGTGAGACCTTCGGAGATGCCGCGACAATAGCGCACGGATTCAAAGGAACATGCGGGAATATATGCGCAGGGGAGATAAGGGAACAAGCCGCGGAGCTTGAAATGCTGGCGCGTGAGGATAATTATCCGGACTTCTCGCAAAAAGTTGAGCCTTTCGCCAAGAACGTGGTTGAGCTGCTTGATAACATAGATGAATTCTTTGTGGCTCTCGACAAAAAGAACGGGCTTCCGAAAAGAAATGCGCCTGACCCTAATACATTGATTAAGCTCAAACAGAGCTGTGAAGCGTATGATATGAGCGGAATTGACGAGGCGCTTGACGAGTTATCCGGGTTTACTTATGAAACTTCAAACGACCTGATACCCTGGCTTAAAGAAAAGATTAACATCACCGAGTTCGGCGAGGTTATCGGGCGTTTGGACCAAGAGCTGGGATAAGCCCGAACCGAAACTCGTAAATTTTGTCCGGTAATAAAAAATTAGAATCTTGTATTGAAATTTCAGCATGATAAATGATATTATAAATTCCGACGGTATCAGCGTGGGAGCCGTATAAGGAAAACAGTTCCTTGTGAACATGGAGGATGCATGAAAAAAACTCTGGCTATATTGATAGTTTTACTGACGGCTGCGATGTTTCTGACAGGATGCATGCAACAACTGCCCGAAGGATATAACCAGAAGTCTGTTGACGCGAGATGCGCGGAGATAGTCGGACTGATAAATAATCTTGATTATGAAGGAATTGACGATCTTGCCAGCTCCTACTACGGTGAGACCAAGACGGTTCCGGCTGTTCATGTTGATGAAATGTACGGGATCATTAAGACTCTTGGTGCGCTCAAGGGAATCGACCAGGTGGTAACCGACGTAATGAAGGACGAAGCCGGCGGCTACTACACAATTTCCATAGTTATAGCTACCCATCAGAATAATTGGACCCGGTACATGATCCTGCTTGACAGCGGATTATATCTGATGCAGGTCGAGATGGTTTAACAGAATAAATATATTTTAGTCATAATTCAAATATATACCCCCCGGAACATCAGCGTCCGGGGGTTTTATACTGTTGGCATAACAACTATCATACGCATACACTGCGCGGAATTTAGCTTCGAAGCGTTATATCTTTTTCCGACAGCGCTTTAAGTATAGATTCTATTATCCTGTCGGCGTCGGAATCGGACAAGGTTTTTTCAGCGTCACGGAAAGTGAGGCTGTAGGCGATGCTTTTTTTTCCGGCGGGAACGCCTTCTCCTGTGTAGACGTCGAAGACCGACAGCGAATCGAGAAACTTGCCGGCTTCCTTTCTTATCACCTTTTCTATATCGGCGGAAAGTATCTGTTCATCACATACTAAAGCAAGATCGCGGTTGATAGCCGGAAACCGCGGCAGAGGTTTATATTTCACCGTCGGTCCGCGAAGAGAGAATAACGCGCCGGCGTCGATCTCGGCGGCGCAGCAACGGGTTCGGATACCGTAGTTTGAGATAAGCTCGGGATGAAGCTCGCCGACTACGGCTATTTCTGTATCCCCGCAAAAAATCCTCGCGGAGCGGCCCGGATGATAGGAAGGATCATCGCTTGCGCGTTCGAAACGGATTTCACCGATTCCCGAAAGCGAGACTAATCGTTCGATGATTCCCTTGAATCCGAAATAGTCAAACGAATCGTAGCCGACCATGGTCAAGGAACGTACTTCGTCCGGCAGAAGGTTAGGGTCATCCGAAGGGATATATTTTGCCGAAAGCTCAAACAACGCGGCGGATTTTATCCGGGCATTGTAGTTCCTTGCAAGAGCGGTCATGAGCGAGGGCAGCAGTGTGGTGCGCATGAGACTTGTCTCCTCGCCGAAAGGGTTGCTTATTCTTACTGCATTGCGCAGCGCGCCGCGTTCGGGGACGAGAATATTGTCGAGATCCTTTGCGCACATAAATGAAAGCGTCGCGGTCTCATACATTCCCGCTCCCGCGCAAATCTCCTTTAAACTACGTTCGAACCGCGCGCGTTCCGAAGGTCGGGCGTCGGCTATACCAGACATGACGGTTGAGGGGATTTTATCATAACCGTACATGCGGGCGACTTCCTCGGCGAGGTCTGCGGTACAGCTTACGTCGCCGCGAAAGGAAGGGACCGAAACCATCATGTTTTCATCCGTCGAAAACCCTAATTTATCAAGAGCTTGGGTCATATATTCAGCTGAAAGCGACGTTCCGAGAAAGGCGTTTATTTTTTCCGGGAAAAGCGGCAAGGCGACCGGCGGACGAGGGTTGTCATATATGTCTGTTATACCGTTTACAACATCGCCCGCGCCGCATAATTCAACGAGCTGCAGCGCCCGGCAAAGCGCCGGAACCGTGTTTTGCGGATCGAGTCCTTTTTCAAACAGAGCGGATGAATCGGTTCTCATGCCTAACTTTTTAGCCGTAAAGCGGACGCTCAGGCGTTCGAAACAAGCCGATTCGAATATCACCGTTTCGGTGTCGTCGTAAATACCGCTGAATTCTCCGCCCATAACCCCGGCGACCGCCGACGGGTCAAAGGAATCAGCGATGACCATATCTGAACTGTCGAGCGGATGATTTACACCGTCCAAGGTGACGATGGATTCGCCGTCTTTTGCCTGGCGTATGACTATTTTTTGACCTTTGACATGCTTGAGGTCAAACGCGTGCATCGGCTGAGCGTATTCAAGCATAACATAATTGGTTATGTCCACAATATTGTTTATCGGTCGAAGACCGCATTTCCGAAGTCTTTCACGCATCCAGTCGGGAGATGGTCCGATACGAACATTTTTCACCGCCGCGGCGGAATATCTGATGCAATTAGCAGTCTGGTTTTCTATCGAAACTATATCCTTGATATCTCCGGCTCCTTTTGTGGTTGAAGGAGGCAGGAAGGTAAACGGAACGCCGAAGACAGCGGAAGTTTCCCGCGCTATACCGACTACCGACATGCAATCCGGACGATTGGGGGTTATTTCAAACTCGAAAATCATGTCATCCAAACGCAGTGTCTTTGATATATCCTCGCCGACAGGGGTATTTTCTGACAGAATCATGATACCGTCGGCAGCGTCGCAGGGAAAATCCTGCTGTGAAAAACCGAGTTCGGCAAATGAACAGAACATACCCTCGCTTATGACTCCCCGGATTTCCCCTTTTGAGATTGTTTTTCCGCCGCTGAGTAAAGCCCCGTCGAGCGCCACCGGAACAACATCCCCGGGCTTGATGTTTTTAGCTCCGGTCACCACCGTTAAGCAGGCGCTTCCGACGTCGGCGGAGCATACGAGCAGATTATCGGCGCCGGGATGCTTGACCGCCGATACTATCCTTCCCGCGACGACATTATTCAGAGAGTCCGACTCCCTGTAAAACCGTTCCACCTTCTGCCCTAACATGGTCATTTTATCCGCATAATGTTTATCGGATACTTCTACGTCGGCGTAATCCCTTATCCAGCTAATTGGTATCTTCATATTCACACATTCTCCTGTAAACTAAAATTGACCGAGAAACCGAATGTCGTTTTCAAAAAGCAATCTCAAGTCGCGTATGCCGTACCTCATCATAGTGATACGGTCCAGACCCATGCCGAAAGCGTATCCGGAATAGACCTCCGGGTCTATACCGCAGCCCTCAAGCACCTTGGGATGAACCATTCCGCATCCGAGAATTTCAATAAATCCCTCCCCCTTACACAGCGCGCATCCTGCGCCGTGGCAGGCGAAACACGAAGCGTCCATTTCGGCGGATGGCTCCGTGTAAGGAAAGTGATGCGGGCGAAAACGCACCGATATATCATTTCCGTAGAGTTTTTTCGCCACTAATTCCAACGTCCCTTTCAGGTCTGACATTGCTATGCCCTTGTCGATTACAAGACCCTCTATTTGATGGAATGTCGGGGAATGGGTGGCGTCCACAGTATCGACGCGGTAAACGCGTCCCGGGGATATCAAGCGTATCGGCGGTTTTTGCTCGAGCATGACGCGTATCTGGACAGACGAAGTCTGTGTCCGAAGCAGTATGTTGTCATTTATATAAAAAGTATCCTGCGTATCCCTCGCCGGATGACCTTTGGGCATGTTGAGCATCTCAAAACAATACTTGTCATATTCGACCTCGGGTCCCTCCGCGACGTCAAAACCCATACCGAGAAAGATTTCGGTTATTTCATTCAAAACCTTTGTTAGCGGATGCAGTCGTCCCGTTCCCGCGGCGGTTCCCGGAAGCGTTATGTCAATCGCTTCGCACAGCAGCCGTTCTCTGAGCGTTTGTTCAGACAGTTCCCGGCTTCTCGATGATATCGCCTGCTCTATCTCGGTTCGAAGTTTATTAGCCAAAGCTCCCATTGCGGGACGTTCTTCAGCCGGCAGCGAACCCGTCTGCTTGAGCAACGCGGTAAGCTCTCCTTTCTTTCCCAGAAGACGGACCCGCGCCTGTTCCAGCGCCGCAGAATCGGTTGCGCCGCGAATGTCATCAAATGCGGTTATACTCATTTTTTCAAGCAGTTCCTTCATGCTGTTCCTCCTTATAGCACAAATAAAAAACGCCCCTTTTCAAAAAGGGACGAAGTCTTTAACTCCGCGGTACCACCCTGATTGCTCATAAGAGCCGCTCGGCGCGTATCATATAATACGCTTTCTTCTAACGGGGAATCCGTTTGACCCTACTTACCTCACGGTGTTCAGCTCAACCGCTCGCGGGGGAACTTCGTTTTGCCTTCTCCGCGCCGCCGCTCTCAGCTTTATCGGCAACTCTCTTTTCGGAGCGAATACAATCTACTTTCCCCGGTCATCGCGTTTAGAAATTAATATTATCACGGAATCCCGGGTTATGCAAGCACGGCGTTTTTGTTTTATTCAGCTGTATTTAATACGGTTTTGCTATTTTTGTGATATTATATACGAAATGAGGTGTTGATTTAGGTTATAAAGGAGAAGAAAATGAAAAAAATAAAAAATCGGGCGATATCCGGTATTCTCGCGCTGGTGATGGTGCTTAGTATGTTTATCGGTATGCCGGTAACGGCAAGCGCCGCGGGGACTGAGTATAAAATCGGAGGACCTACTAACTTAGGTTCAGGATGGTATCCTGGTTTAGACGAGTTGCTTACCGCTAAGACATTAGAGGACGGCGATACAATAACGCTGTTCGGTGCGGTCGAATACAATTCAAAACTGACGATTACCGCAGAGGTGACAATAAATCTGTCCGGATTTAATCTTTTGATATCCAGTCCGGAGAAAGCTATTTATATTTGCGACGGCGGTTCGCTTACTATAACCGGTCCCGGTGATTTGACTGCCGCCGGAAGCGGAATCGGATTGCATGAAGCGACGGTTTATTTAAGCGGTGGCGGTATTAGCCTTGTTTCAGGAGCGTCGTTGTTCGCAATAGGAGGACATACGGCGGTTTACGCAGACAACGGCGCGGTCGCTACGGTGACAAAGGCTGACGGTGCACAATACGGCGTATACGCTGACGGTTCGGGTACGTCAGTCACTGTTGACGGCAATGTCGAAGCGACCGCGGCTGGTGGAGAGGGAGTAGTTGCTATTAGCGCGGCATCCGTGTCGGTGTCGGGTGGAGTAACGGGAAAAAAATACGGCGTGAGGGCAAAAGATACCGGAACCATTGCCAGCGTTATAGGCAGTGTGGAGGCGACTGAAGCAGGCAGCTATGGCGTCTATGCAAGCGGGGGAGCGAAGGTTTCTTCGGGAAATACATCGGGAAAACACTGCGGAATATACGCGACCGGGGAGGGTGCGTCGGTCACCGCGACCGGCAATTCGGTCGCTGACGAAGCCGAAAGTTACGGTGCGTGTGCTTTCGAGGGAGCGGAGGTAACGGTTTATGGCAATGCGTCGGGTAGCAAATATGGGGTTAGGGCGTGTAACGAACATTCGTCGGTAATTGTGGGCAGTGACGCAACAGGAGGAATCTACGGGGTTTATGCTAATTTGGCTGCGAGTGTTTCTGTCGGCAACGACGCAACCGGCGGAGCATACGGGGTGTTTGCCGAAGACGCAGGAACAATTGTAAGTGTGGATGGCGGCGCGGTTGCCATGACTGCATCCGGTAATGAATACCTTAATTCAGGAGTATGTGCCAAAAATGATTCAAAGGTGACTATAGAGAAAAACGTCGAGGGCGGCGATTGCGGCATAGAAGTAAGAAGCGGAGCTGAAGCGACCGTAAACGGGAATGTCATGGGAAGCAGATATGGAGTGCTTGTTCTGGGTATAGAATCAAAAGCATATGTCGGCAGAGATGTGACTGTCACGGGACCTGAAGGTTTTAGCGTATACAGCGGTGCTAAAGGTGACGCTTGTGAAGTGACGGTCGGCGGAGAAATCAGCGGTAATACCTACATAGTCGTTAATGATAAAATAAAAACAATAAATCAATTTGAATCGGTGAGCGGCAAACCGGGATACCTGGAATACAAAAACGGAAAGTGTTTCGTCTGGGTGCTGGAAAAAGACCCCGACCTGTTCCAGATAGGGAACGCCAAGTATAAGACGTTCAGCGAAGCCTTAACGGAGATTCCGGACAAAACGCAGACCACGGTTAAGGTGCTTCGCGACGTAACCGTACGAGAAGAGCCTGTGATAGTAAATAAGAATATCATCTTTGATCTGAACGGAAAGGACCTCACATTCGCCAATAAGTCGGATTCCATTGAGGAATTTCCTTTCGCGGTTATGCTTGAAAACAGCAGCGTGGACTACAAGGGCAAGGGAAGTTTAACGGTGCTTGCCGATTTCCCGGAAAGCGGCGGAGTCAACGTCGAAAAAGGGGTGAACTCAATAAGGCTGACAAAGATCGAGGTATCGGGGGGATATTACAGCTGGGCAGCCTGGAGTTATGACGGAGGAATTCTTACCGTTACGGGGGATATAGCAGGCGTCTCTGATACTGAGGACTATCTTGTCTGGGCTCAGGGCGGCGGTTCTCTGACTATCAACGGCGACATATATTCAATTGACAACAAGATTTGTTCCGGAGCCGCGGCTGAAAACGGCGGAAAGATAACGGTAAACGGAAACATAAACGTATCTGAAATCGCGGTATCATCTGCAAACATCGGTCCAGAGATAACGGTAAACGGCAATGTGACCGGAGGCGGGGTAACCGGAATAAACGAGTTCGTAGTGATCGCTAAGGGCGGCGGAATAATCGAGATTGCGGGCAGTGTAACCGCGTCAGGAGTAATACCGTTGATATGCGTCGAAGGTACCGGTACGTCAGTCAAAGTGGGCGGAAGGGTAGAACGCGCCGATTCAGGTTCATACATCGGTATTGTAAATAGCGGAGGGAGATTGGTGCTCAACGGTCCTCTGCCAAACCCCGCCCACGCGGATATTAGCGGAACTATGAAACTGCTGGATGAGGCGGGAGCCGATGATCCGCGGGACGCTGAAGCTTCTCAAGAATATATGACATATACGATAGGAACTCCGTCAAGTTCGGTGTGGGTAAAGCGTCAAGCGAATATCCCATATCGGGAACTCAGCGTCTATCCCGCCCATGCGATTCTCCAGTTCAGCGGCGACTATGTTACCTTCACCGCGGCGCTGAGCTCCGGCAAGGTGGACGTTACAAAGATAAACTGGTCATACAAAACGGAGGAAGCCGGAAGCAACGGCATAACCCCGTCCGCCGCAACCGGTAGTATGACCTATTCACTCTCACTCTCGCCACCTATAAACCAAGCATACTTCACCGTAACAGCTGAATATGACGACGACGGAGTGACATACACAGCTACGGCGACGGTGGAGATACTGCCCGGCGGTATCGACTCCGGAACAACGGTGGAACTGCTGGAAACCAAAGGGACCATAAACAAGGCGAAGACAGTCGGCGCGCTTATCCCGGTGCTCATAACCAATAGAGTAATGAACCCGATGGGAGAAACAGACCTGAAACCGTATAAAGGAGCCGTAGACTTTACGGTAAACCTAAACGGAAAAGACGCGGACAAATTCACCGCGTCCATGTACAACGACAGATACCTTGAAATAAAAGCTAAAGAAGGAACCAAGAACGGCAGCTACAAAAACATAGAAGTTGAGATAAACGGACAGCCGGCAGGAAAGATAACGCTGACCGTCACCGAGAAATACCCGAAGATAACGCTGAAAGCCGGACAACTCAACCTCGCCTATCCGGAAATGACCGTGCCGATAACGGCGATAAGTCCCGACGGAGAATGTACCATAATAAGCGTCGAACCGGCGAAATCAGTTGATACCGGAAGGATAGTGTTTGAGAACGGCGCGCTGAAACTCGGAGCAGGAGCAAAAAAAGCAACCGTATCATCGGTAATAAAGATAACGGTGGCGGGATACAAGACGGCGTACAAGAACCCTCCGAAGCTGAACATAAAAATAGTAGATATGCTGCCGAAGATAAAGGCGGAAAAAAGTACGCTGACGCTGACCACCACCGCCTCGGAGCTCGGCCCGTCGGAATATGTCTCTCCCGGAGAGATAAAACTGCTCTCCTCCGACAGCAAAAATCCCGTCGACTGGGACAAGGTCGATTACGTTTACCTCGATAACGGAAATGTTGATGTGTACGCTGCCGGCGGAAAGGTCAACATCCCCGCCAATACAGCGGCGGGCAGCCATATACTGAAGGTAAAATTCTCCTATGCC
>Ga0082212_10013629_pt1 | contig 10152 bp, 6 predicted proteins | sample TergutNt197P3_FD_71548 | JGI IMG/M metagenome (GOLD analysis project Ga0082212, IMG submission 71548) | Neocapritermes taracua P3 segment gut microbial communities from Petit-Saut dam, French Guiana - Nt197 P3 | ecosystem: Host-associated > Arthropoda: Insects > Digestive system > Gut ...
CGCTGCCCATTTCGATAAAGCCGAACCCTTTGGAGTTGCCGGTTTCACGATCGAAAATGATCTTGGCGGAAGCGACGGTGCCAAAACCCGAGAAAAGGTTTCGCAAACCATCTTCAGTGGTGTTGTAGGAGAGGTTACCGACATACAGTTTCTTGGCCATTGAGAAAATTCCTTCACCCGGAATAAACAGGAATTGCCCAAAAGGGTAAAACCGGTTTTTTGCGTCCGGGTAGCGCGTAGTGAATATTCACGCCTGCAAAAGCGGGCGACTCAAATTCCCCCTGTCAAATCAACCGGAGAAAAATAGATGCTGATTGTTAAGGGAGAAAAACGAATAGCGAACGGCAATAACAGAACCCCTAAACCTCGCGGATTTTCCGCGAAAATACTCCATGCTCAAAATCAAAAAATAACCCAACTAGAAAAAATATAGACTGAATCATTGCGGCTGTCAAGACCTTTTTCCATTTCCTTCAAATATCAATTTAACGGCTGATTTTATGTCCCTGGCAACCAGCAGCCCTGCCCCCGTGTCCGGGGCGCTTCCAGTTTCCAGGGCAGGCCCCAGAAAAGAGGCAAACCCCAGGTTCGCGGCGGTTTTGACGCGTCCGGCAAGACGGCGTATGGGGCGAATTTCGCCGGTGAGGGACAGTTCCCCGGCGATTACCAGGTCTGCGGGCAGGGCAAGGCCGGTCCGCGCCGAGTACAGTGCAAAGGCCAGGGCAAGTTCAACCCCCACTTCGGTGATACGGATACCGCCTGCCGCATTCACATACAGATCCTGATCCGAAAGCCTCAGCCCCAGGTGCTTTTCCAGGGACGCGGATACCCTCGAAACCCTGCCTGAATCGATTTTATCCGAGAAAACGCGGCTCATTGTACCCTTGGCCGGTATGGTAAGGGCTTGAATCTCCACCAGAATGGTTCTGGTGCCTTCAAGCACCGCCGCCGTTGCCACTCCGGGAGGCAGTTCCCCGTCCCGCCGTACCAAAAACAGGCGATCCGTATCCTCAACCGGAGAGAGACCCTGCTCGCCCATGGTGAAAATCCCTATTTCATCGACAGAACCGAACCGATTTTTTGCGGCCCGCAGGAAACGGCAGTCAGCAGTCCCGCCCAGCGCCGATGTTTTGTCGTTTTGTTCAAAGTAGAGAACCGTGTCCACCATGTGTTCCAGTGTCTTGGGCCCTGAAATCACTCCTTCCTTGGTAACATGGGCTGTCAAAAACAGCGCCGCGTCATGCTCTTTGACCCATGAGATCAGCTCGAACGCGCAGTACTTCATTTGGCTTACACCGCCGGGTGAAGATCCGGCATCGGCGGAAAAGAGGGTTTGTGCGGAATCAACCAGTACCAAAACCGGTTTTACGGTATTTAGGACAGTTTCTATTTCTTCAAGGTTTCCGGTGCTGAGTATTTCAATACGTTCTATATTCTTTTTGTCCGAACCCTTGGTTCCATCGCCCAATCCCAGCCGGTCTGCCCGCAGTCTTAATTGGCCCGCGGATTCTTCGCCGGAAACATACAAAACGCGGCCTTTGGTTTCCACGGCGGCGGCAAGCTGCAGTAGCAAAGTCGATTTGCCAATGCCCGGTTCGCCGCCCACAAGCACAGCGGATCGTTTCATAATGCCGCCGCCCAGCACCAGGTCCAACTCGCCAATTCCGCTGCCAATGCGGCTGCCTTCCAGAGGGTCTACTGCCGAGAGCGGTATAATTTGAGGCAGACCCCGTTTAGCTGCACTGTGTCTGCTTTCGCTTTTCGTTCCGGTATGTACCGAGGTTTCCAGCAGGGTATTCCATTCCCCGCATTCCGGGCATCGTCCCAGCCATTTGGGTTCTTCACGCCCGCAGGATGTGCATTTGTAAACGAGGGCTTTTTGTTTCTTCATTCGCCTTTCTTGCGGGATGTTATGCGAAAACCAGCGCCGAAACGCCAGCCGTCAACTTTGGGAAGGTGATCATCAGTCCACGCGCGGTATAAGGGAAACCAAACGCGGAGATCAAGGCCGAGATAAAATTTTTCGTTTATCGGAAAGTCTATACCTGCGCCGGCTGTGGGCAAAAGCCAGCGGCCCTTGCTCCAGAAATAACGGCGGATGGCGTCAGTCTGCAATTGGGCATCGGTTTCGATATTACCGGTGAAGTCATCGGGATGATTCAACCCAAACGCCAGAACTACTATGCGGAAATCCACGGCAGGGCCGGCAAAGACGCGCACGTTCAAGCCGCTTGTGCTGACGGGGAAGAGACCTGTCAGTTGAAAACCGGTCAGTATACCCATCACGAACGCCGAGCGGTTTTCGGGATTGCAGGCCATGGGGTACTCAAGTTCGGCATTGTATTCGTAATTGGTAAAATAGAGATCATGGGTCAATTCGAGTCTGAGGGGCCCCCAAACAGGATAAGCCGCCGACAGGCCCAATGAAGGAAGCACGGCAGAGGGATCGGCGCCCTGCTTTCCATTGTTGGCGGCAAAAATGAAAATACTCCCGCTGTATGACCAATGGACTCTGCTCATAAAGGAGTCTGCGCCAAGGGGCATTAATGGGAGGAGCAAAAAAAGAACCAATACGCTCATAGAACGAAGAAACTTGGGAACCATATTTTTATTATAATGAATGGAGCGCCGAGCGTATACCGGAATTAAAAGCGATAGCCGATTCCGATTTTGATGTTCGGGCTGCCGGTAAGCCCCCTCAGTTTGGGATTATCAATATTAAACGATTTTTTCGCCATTTCAAGGGCTCCCATTTCATAGGATGTGGGCAGTCTGAAACCAAAAAGCAGTTCTGTACGCAGAAACAAAGACCCGGTAAAGTTGTAGTCAAGACCCGCTCCTACATCAATCCAAAAAGAGTTAAAAGCCGAAAGCGGGTAGGAATTTCCGTTTTTATCAACATCCGTTGCAGAGTTCCCCTTTCCGTTGGAGCGGTTGTATTCGACTCCGTCATCAGGTTTCCGCCGTTGTTTTAGGGCTATTTGATACTCAACGCCGAGCATGGGAAACCAGGAAATTTGTTCATTAATACTGAAAGGGTATTTGCCCAATAACGAGAAGCCAAGGCTGGTTTCCTTCCCTTTACCTTCTTCCGCCGGTGTAATTGACATTTTTTCCATGTATGAATTACGCCCGCCCTGAATCAGGACTGAGAATTCCGCATAAGTTGCATCAAAAAAAAGAAAACCGGCGTAATTTATCCGGTTCATGCTCTGGTCAGACTTAATGCCTTCCCCTTCGAGTGTGTATCGGGTAAAGGTATAGCCCAACAGCCCGCCGCCGCCGGCGCTGAGAGAGAAATCTGCAGAAAAAACCGTTCCTGACAGGGATATACCCAATACTAAAATAAATAAGCATTTCTTCATAACTATATTCCGTAATACAATATACAAGACTTTCATTATTAATTCAACCACTTATTGGACGATTATTCTCAATTCGTATAAATATTAGATTTTTTTTGAATACAGTTGACAAAATATAAACATCATGATATATTATCAGTATGAAAAACTTAATTTTTGCCCTTATTGCCGGTCTGGTTGTTTTCTGTATGACCGGCTGTTCTGACGAATCGGATGGAGCGTCTGGTATTAGTACAATGACGATATCCAATATACCTGCCGCAATATCAGGGAACGATACCTACAAATTGTACCTGAGCGCTTCCAATGATACAGACCCCAATGGTAAAGCCGTATGCCAGGCGGTTTTGATACTTGATACCTCAACTCTTCCTGCAAACACTCCCGAACTTACTTATACAAAGGAAGATGCAGGCGCCGATAAAACCAAAGTTACCGTTACAATGGGTTCCAGAAGTTATTCATACACTGTTACAAAGTCCGGCGTTTCATACAAAGTAACCTTTCCCCTGCGTAAACCGGCCGTCCGCGGTACAGACCCCAATCTTGATAACGGTTCCTGGTCGGGGAAGGCGAATTTCTTTTCGCTGATGTTAACTCCCCAGACGGTAACCGGTACTGATTCTGTATATATAAAGGCCAGCATGAAATCTTTGAACAACGATATGGCGAAACTCAATTGGAACGGCGGCTTGATAGACTTTCAATCTTCTACCAATAAAGGTAATAGTTTTTATATTGATAGAAAGAAAGCTCTATACGATGCAATTATCGTACTAGATCCTCATATAACAAAACCCGCCCCCTGATGCAACAGTTAAAGTTTTGAAGTGAAAAACCGGACGGGAAGTTCGGTTTTTCACTTCAGTATATTATCCTCCTGGTTTTTTTCTGGATAATCTGGTGCATTGACTCTAACCGCTTGACTTTTTTAATGAATCGTATAAAATGTGACTATACGTCTAATACGGCCGCGCTAAACAGAGGTTTTCATGGGAATATCCGAACGAAGGGAAAGAGAGAAAATTGAACGCCGAAAGGCGATTCTTAACTGCGCCAGAGAACTGATCCTTTCCCAGGGGGTGGAACGGGTAAGCATGGAGGACATTGCCCGGAAGGCGGAACTTTCCAAAGCCACGGTGTATCTGTATTTTTCCAGCAAAGAAGTTTTACTAAATGAGATATGCGAAGAAGCGGCTCGTGCTTTTTTGGAACATTTCAGGCCGTTTATGGAAACCGGCCTTACCGGTATAACGGCCATGAAATATTTTTGGCGCGGCTATGTGGAGATGTTCGGTAATTCTGATGAAATGATCATTATTTTCAAGGTGCGTAATTATTTAAATTCCTGGCTGCCCATTGTCTCATCGGAAAAGCAGAACCAATCCCCTTATGTGGATGGTATTCTTGATGCCATGAAAATGATCATAGACCAATGCAAAGCCGAAGGGACTTTTGATCCTGATCTGGACTCTGCCATGGCTACCCGCTTGCTCCTTTCAACATTTTCGATCATTGTCGAAAACGCCGCCAACGTTCCCTCGGAAACGAGAAAATCCCCTGCCGCCATTGAAGAGATGACAAACGTTTTCCGGATCATTATCCGCGGTTTTGCCAAAGAAGGCATTGACCGCTCCAGCCTGGATATTTTAAGCGCTTAATTGGACTTGTTGGTTCTACCTGTGCTTTTTTTTCGTTTCGTACTATAATCGGGAAAGGAGCGCCTATGGAAAGAATACCTTTGTTACTCGTTAAACTCGAACAAGATGCTGCGAACCAAAGGTTTGGGGAAAACAATAGGCCGCTCTGCTGCCGAAAAGCCTGCATTCTGCAGCGAAGTTTCCCGCGCATGGAGTTTCATATCGACAGGGATGTCCGCCGTGAATACGGCCTGCGGGACAGCCTCTTTGCGCTTACCGGAAATGTGGTTCTTGCCGACCTACGGCAGACGCGGGAACTGGCGGCCAAGTTCAACGCAAAACAGGATCCCGCTCACCCGGAGCGTTTCATCAAAGCGGGGCAGCTTTATGCCATGGGCCTGATCGACGAAATCCTGCACTATGTGGTCGCCCTGTACCGTCAGCAGGTACAGCCCGATGTTTTTGAAACCGCGCTTAACCGGTTGGAAACCAAATTGGGAGAGGGCAGAACCGGCGGGCTTTTAACTGCTTTTTCCGAGCAGTTCCCGCCCAGGCCGGTGTACCGGGGCGAAAAAAAGATCGATGAATACCTGGCGGGCAGCGAAGAAGGTGAAAGCTGCCGCCACCTCTCGCTTGAAGAGACCATGCTCCTCTCACTGGCGAATCTCAATCCCGCATTTAAGCCCTTCAAATTTTTATTTGATGATAAGGATTTGTCCCGTCGTACGGTCTACCCGGCGGCGATTGAGGAACTGAAAGCGCACTTCAAAAATATGCCGCCCTTTGGCCCGGACGGACTGAGCCTGTGGGATCTGCTTCGTGCGCCCGCTCTTGCCTCGCCTGATTCACTGGTGGGCCAGCTTGAGTTTATGCGTAAACACTGGGGATTGCTCCTCTCCAGGTTCATGTCGCGGCTGCTCATCAGCCTTGATGTGATCAAAGAGGAAGAGAAACCCGTTTTCTTCGGCCCGGGGCCGAGCGAGGTTTTGAGCTATGCCGGTCTTGATGAATACGAGCGTTTCAGTCCCGATCAGGAGTGGATGCCCCGCACCGTGCTGATGGCGAAAAGCACGCTGGTCTGGCTTTTTCAGCTTTCGCAAAAATACGGCAGGGAGATCACCCGCCTGGATCATATCCCCGATGAAGAACTTGATGAACTGGCCCGCCGCGGTTTTACCGGGCTGTGGCTTATCGGCGTGTGGGAACGAAGCAATGCAAGCAAGACGATAAAGCAATGGACAGGCAACCCCGAAGCCGCCGCCTCTGCCTACAGTCTGCACGATTACGATATCGCGGGCGAGTTGGGCGGGTGGGGAGCGCTCTGTTCGCTTCGGGATCGCTGTATGCGGCGGGGTATCCGCCTGGGTTCGGATATGGTTCCCAATCATACGGGCATTGACAGTCGCTGGATGATCGAACACCCGGATCGCTTTTTGCAGCTTTCGTATCCGCCGTTCCCGACTTACAACTACAACTGCGGCAATCTTTCGGGTAGGGATGATATTACCGTTCAGATTGAAGAACACTATTTTTCCCGCAGTGATGCGGCAGTGGTTTTTAAGCGGATCGACAACAACTCAGGCGAGACGCGCTACATCTACCACGGCAACGACGGCACGTCCATGCCGTGGAACGATACCGCTCAGATCGACTTCCTCAACCCGGAAGCGCGGGAAGCGGTAATCCGCACGATTATCGGCGTGTGCCAGCAGTTCTCGATTGTGCGTTTTGACGCCGCCATGACCCTGGCAAAGCGGCATATTCAGCGGCTGTGGTATCCCGTTCCCGGAAGCGGCGGGGCAATCGCAAGCCGCGCCGAACATTCAATTTCCACAGACGAATTCAATCAGCGTATCCCCAACGAATTCTGGCGCGAGGTGGTGGATCGCTGCGCGGCAGAAGCGCCCAACACGTTGCTGTTGGCCGAAGCGTTCTGGATGATGGAGGGCTATTTTGTCCGCACCCTGGGAATGCACCGCGTTTACAATTCGGCTTTTATGAACATGCTGAAAAATGAGGAAAACGCGAAGTACCGGGCGACCATCAAAAACACCATGGAGTTTGATCCCGAAATTCTCAAACGGTTTGTTAATTTTATGAACAACCCGGATGAGGATACTGCAGTTGCACAGTTCGGCAAGGGCGATAAATACTTTGGTATCTGCACATTGCTCGTCACCATGCCGGGGCTTCCCATGTTCGGCCACGGCCAGATTGAAGGTTACGAAGAAAAGTACGGGATGGAGTACCGCCGCGCCTACAAGGATGAACAGCCGGACGGCTATCTGGTAGATCGCCATGAACACGAAATTTTCCCGCTCATGAAACGGCGCGCTCTTTTTTCCGGCAGCGCCATGTTCCGGCTGTACGATCTGTACTGCGCGGACACCTCGGTAAACGAAAACGTGTTTGCATACTCCAACCGCGTCCGGGTGAACGGGCGGGAAGAGCGGGCGCTGATTTTCTACAATAACTCCTACTATGAAACTTCCGGCTGGATCAGGATGAGCGATCCCGCCATCCCGCAGGACGGCGGCGGCACACGGCGGGACAGCCTGAGCGAGGCCCTCGCCCTTCACGGAGAAAGCAATTACTTCACTCTGTTACGCGAACAGAAATCGAACCTGTGGTTTATCCGCTCCTCAAAGGACATCTGCGAGAACGGGCTTTTTGTGGGGCTTAAAGGTTACGAGACTCAGGTTTTCCTGGATATTTATGAAGCAGAGGATGACGAGAAGGGACGCTGGGCAAGACTGCACAACGATCTGCAGGGCCGGGGCGTTCCCGATCCGCAGTGGGCGATCATGGACATCTTTCTTGGCGAGCTCTATTACCGGTTCACGGAAATTTTCAAACCGGAAATCATCACCGGCTTGCAGAACTCGCTTTCTAAAGAAAGCGTGCTTTCCAAAGAGAGCGTCATTGAGACGCTTAAAGCGCCGGTCGAGGCATTTATTGAGGCTGCATCCCGCTTTATCACCGGAGCGGACGGCGCTTATGACGCATGGGAGCCGAAGTGTGAGGATGATGACGAGGTCTCTCTCAACTTTGAAAAAGTAAACAAAGTTGATATTTGGGAAGAGTTTTTGGCGTTCATATACAGGGTGTTGAATATCGAAGAAGCCGCCAAAATAAAAACCAGGGCTGCTCCGTTCCTTAAAGACCTCGCTGGCCGGATCAGAGAAAACCAGTGGTTGTGCGCCGTTGTCCTGGGTTACGGCCTGCTCTCTCTGCTACGTCCGGTTATCGGGAAAAAAGCGGACGGCGCCCTTGCAGCGAACCTTGCTTTTGATCACTGGGATCTTGGCCGTAAACTGAGGGAACAGGCTGTACGCTTTGGCGCTTCGGATTATGAGGCATGGAGAATTACCGATATAACCAGGGTTATTTTCAGCAAGACCGAGCCGTCAAAAACAGCGCATCTTTGGAAAGGAGAAACGGAATTTAACGCCGCATCTTATGCAGTATCAATCATCGAAGAGAATTACCTTGACGAAGATTTCAGGCGCGTTATCGGGATTAACATTTTTGATGATGTTACCTGGTTTAACAAGGAAGGCTTTGAGGATACTCTCTATTATGCAGCTCTGTTTTATTTGCTGGAAAGTATCAGCGTCCTGCGGCCATGCATAAACTGGTACGACCGGATTGAACATATTGCCGATATTTACAACGCGCTGGCCAAAGCGGAAAAGAAATCCGGTTACCGCCTGGATATGCTTCTTGACACATTAACATCAAATGTTTTAACAAAACCCAAAAGGAAAAAATAATGAGTGTTAGCAGATACTGGGTGCTGGGTATGTACTGCCTGGTTTCTTTCCCGTTGTTTTCCCAAACTTTTTACCTGGAATTGAACCTTAACGAGCCGGTCATGCAAAGCAGGTTCCGTCCTGTCCGGTCTCAACCGCCTCTGGAAGTATTCAGGGTGATTGAAAGGGCAGGCAAGGACGACAAAATACGGGGAATCATTCTCAATATCGGTTCTTTTTCGGGCGGCAGGGAATATATGTGGGAACTGCGAAGCGTGCTGGAGCAATTCAAATCCGGCGGGAAAAAAATCTGCGCCTTTATCAGCGCCGCCGATATGGATGTTTACTGCCTGGCTTCTGTAGCGGATAAAATCGTAATGGACGAGCAGGGAACATTGACCATGTTGGGCTATGCATGGGGCAGGGGTTATGTGCAGCACAGTCTTGAGAAGCTGGGAATAAGCGTTCGGGAACTGCGCTACATGGAGTACAAATCGGCGGCGGAAACATTTACCAGAGACTCAATATCAGAAGCCGATCGCAGGCAGTACGGCGAGTACCTGGATGATATTTTCAGCCTTACGCGTAACACGTTGATGAATGCGCGTAACTGGACGGATGAAGATTTTGACACCATCCTGAATCGGGAATTTATGTATTCGGCGAAAAGCGCCCAGAGCCGGAACCTGGTTGACCGTGTCGGCAGAAAAGATGCGGTTGTTGAAGCACTTAAAGAAATTGAAGGCGCCGAAGTTAAACATTTTGTTTTGTACGGCGACAGCGAATCAAGTTTGATGGGCGATCAGGCGGACTACGGCCCCGCAAGAGCCGGCGGTCTTTTCAGAAAGCCTCCGATAATCGCCGTTGTCTACGCAAACGGTCAGACCGATATGGAGAGAGGTATAGCCGCCCGGAGCCTGTCGCGGATAATCAGGAAACTTGCGGATAACGGGCGGGTGAAGGCGGTTGTACTCAGTATCAATTCGCCGGGCGGAAGCGCGGAAGCCGCCGACTATATTGCCGAAGCGGTGAGTTACGCGAAACAAAAGAAACCCGTGGTGGTAAGTATGGGGCAGGTAGCGGCCTCCGGCGGCTATTGGGCGGCAATGAACGCCTGTCATATTGCCGCGACTCCCTACACCATTACCGGCTCCATCGGCGTTATCGGAAGCTGGTTTTTTGATAACGGCCTGAATAGCAAGCTGGGTTTTACGGTAGATACTCTCCAGCGGGGCGCTCATGCGGATTTACTGACCGGCGTTCTTCTTCCCCACCGGGACCTTAACGCCGAAGAGGAAGAGCGGTACAAAACTTACATCATCGACCTTTACAATGGTTTTGTCGCTAAAGCCGCGGCCGGCAGGGGCATGGATATTGAAAAAGTAGAAGCCGTTG
>Ga0082212_10013630_pt1 | contig 10152 bp, 10 predicted proteins | sample TergutNt197P3_FD_71548 | JGI IMG/M metagenome (GOLD analysis project Ga0082212, IMG submission 71548) | Neocapritermes taracua P3 segment gut microbial communities from Petit-Saut dam, French Guiana - Nt197 P3 | ecosystem: Host-associated > Arthropoda: Insects > Digestive system > Gut ...
GTACGACAATCTGCCGAAGCGTATCCGGGAGTTTAATCCCGGCACACATCAGGCCGCGTTCTACAGGAAAATTGGATTTGAGGTTATCGGCGTTATGCCGGACGCAAACGGAATAGGCAAGCCGGATATTTTTCTCGCCAAACGCCTGTAACGCTATCAGAAAAGCCGCTTCGTAAGAGGCGGCTTTTTCAATGCGTATCAAGCATAATGAACGGCCGGGGCGGTAACGCCTATTCCCCGGTCAGCAGCCAGTTCGCCGAGACCCCCAGCGCCTGGGCGACCTTCCACAGTGTCTCCGCCGACATCCCTTTCTTCCCCAGTTCAATGTCGTAGAGAAATTTGTTGCTGATACCAGCCAGATGCGCCAACTCGTCCCGCGTCATCTTTCTCTCAAGACGGGTCTGTTTGATCCGGCCGCCGATGCCCGCGTAAAAATTATTCATACTACAATGCCTCACTTGCTGTCATATCTCTGTCATTATACGACGGTTTACGGCAAAAGAAAACCATCTATAGTGCATATTCCGCAAAGAATTTAGCGGAACATGCCTACCGGCGGCCATATAGGCTAAAGCAGGCCCCGCTCCTCCAAAACCTCCAGCGCGTCGCGCAGCGCCTGTTTGTATACGGCGTCCAGTTCATAGGCCTCCTGGGCGTAAACCGCGTCCGTATACCCTTCGAACAGCCCGTCGGCGTCCGTACCGCCGACGGCGCGTTTCAGCGCCATGCTTGCGTCCGCCCGCGCCCGGCTGATCTGATCGTACGCCCCGTCTGTTTTGACCATTTGGGCCAGAATCTCATCGCGCCTTGTCCGGCAAAGCGTCTCGAACGTATCTTTCAGTTCCGGGCGCCGATTCAGAATGTCCATATCCGTCCCCCCTCCGCTTAGTTTTGACCGGGGAAAGGATTATGATACCGGGGATACGCCCCGGTGTTGCGGCCGGCGGCGGCCTATGGTATACTGAAACCGGAAGGTGACCGGGATGAAATACGAACATCAAAATTTTTGGGCGGTGATCCGGTCGATCGGGGACGTCAACGCCGAGATCGGTCTGAACCACGCCTCACAGGCGGAGGATCTGTACGCCGGATCGCTGGAAGCGTCTTGCCGGCAGCTGCCGGCCAAATGCGGCCAAATGGCCGGCTCGCTCGGCGGCGGCGACCTGAACGGCTTCTCGGTATTGGTCCACGCGGTCAAAAGCGAGATGGCCACGGTCGGCGCGATGGGCCTGTCCGGCACGGCGGCCAAACTGGAGGCGGCCGCCAAAAACGGGGATATGGATTTCTGCCGGGAGCGGTTTCCGGCTTTCCGCGGCGAACTGCTTCGTTTGCATGAGCGGCTGTCGGCGGCTTTCCCGCCGGCCGAAGCGGCGGCAAAGGAAGGGCCGGGAAGCCCCGAAGCGCTGCGGGAAGGGGTTGGCAAAGCGCTGGCCGCGATAGAGGATTATGACGGCGACTTAGCCATAGAGTCCGTCAATCCCCTGCTGGCGTTTGATTTCGGCGGGGAAACCAATGCGCTTCTGCGTCAGGCGGCCGAGGCGCTTGCGGATTTTGACTACAAGGACGCTGGAAACTGTTTGCGCGGCATTCCCTAAGAGAGCAGTTTCCGCCTGACCATATCCAGCGCGGTCAGCGACGCCATGTTGCGGACGCGGCCGCGCTCATCGCCGAAGTTGCGCCGCAGGACGTCACGCGAGCCGTCCCGCCGGTCAAAGAGCGCGACGCAGACCGTGCCGACAGGCACTTCGCTGCCGTCGGACCCCGGCCCCGCCAGCCCGGTCAGCCCCAAGCCGATCCCCGCGCCGGTCACGCGGCAGACGCCCTCGGCCATCGCCAGCGCGACCTCCTCCGACACCATCCCATGCCGGCCGATCAAGTCTTCCGGCACGCCGAGGATCCGGACCTTGACCTCCCGGGCATAGGCCACGACGCCGCCTAGAAAAACCTTCGACGCGCCCGGCACATCGGTCAGCCGCGACGCGGTCATCCCGCCTGTGCAGCTTTCGGCGGCGGCCAGCGTCACATTCCCCTTCTCCAGCAGCCCCAGCACAACGCCGGCCAAAGAGCCGGTATCGACCCCGTACGCCGCCCCGCCCAGCAGGCCCAGCACCTCTTCGACCACAGGCTCCGTCATCCGGAGGGCTTCCTCCCGCGTCCCCGCCGAGGCGGTGACGCGCAGCGTGACCTCTCCCTCCTTGGCATAAGGGGCCAGCGACGGGTTGCCCGAACGCTCCATCAGCGGGCGCAGCCGGTCTTCAACCGCCGACTCGCCCATGCCGAAGACCTGTATATTCCGGCTGACGATCGTCGTCCCCGACAGGGCTTTCAGCCGCGGCAGCAAACAGTTTTGAAACATCGGGCGGCACTCTTTCGGCGGCCCGGGCAGCATATACACCCACCGGCCGTCCTCCGCGCGGAAACCGCAGCCGGGCGCGGTTCCCCAGTCGTTTTCAAACACCACCCCGCCGGCCGGCACCATCGCCTGCCGGCGGTTGTTTTCGGTGACCGGTTTGCCGATCCGCGCGAAAAAAGAGAGGATACGGTCCCACGTCCCCGCGTGCAGTTCCAGCGGCACGCCGAACATCTCGCAGACCGTCTGCTTGGTCAGGTCGTCGCAAGTAGGCCCCAGCCCGCCGGTGGTGACGATGATGTCGGCCCGTTCCCGCGCGACGCGCAGAGCCTCGCGCAGCCGGCCCGGATTGTCGCCGACCGTCGTATGGTAATAGCAGTGTATCCCCGCCTCGGCCAGCCCTTGCGATATATCCCGGGCGTCGGTGTTGGCAATGCTCCCCAGCAGCAGCTCGGTGCCTACCGAGACGATCTCACAGACAAGCGGCAAGCAAAATCCCTCCTCTTAACGCCAATAATACACGTCACAGTAAAGCATAGTCCGCGCTTTTGATTTTATCCCGCATCCGGATATGTTCATTATCCATGGCATAATAGACGTCAAGGATCGGCTTGACGTCCGCTTCCAGCGACTCAATGATGCAGTCAAAGTTGTCAATGGCCAAGGAAGCAATCTGCGGATCGATCAGGTTTTGCCCGCTCATATCGCGCAAAATCCCGACGACTTTTTCCTTCGGGTAGGCGCCCTTATAACTCCGCGCCCCGCACAAAGCGCTGAAAATATCAGCGATCGACACGATCCGGTCAAAACGGGTGATGTCATGGAAATCCAAATTCTTCGGATAGCCGGTTCCGTTTAGTTTTTCATGGTGCCTGACCGCTATATGCTTTATATCGTCGTCCACATTCCCGTCCAGTATTTTTTCGGTAATATCCACGTGCGTCATCATAACCTTCATATCACTGTCGCTCAACCGGCCCGTACTCTCTAAAATATGGAGAGGTATCCCGATCTTCCCTATATCATGCAGCATAGCCCCGGTTCTGACTTTCCGTATACCGCTCTCGTCCGCGCCCAGCATATCCGCCAAAATCCCCGCGATACAAGCGGCGGAGACGGTATGAATAACCGTCTGGCTGCTGCGGAAGTCTATCGAATATATGAGCATTTTTATGTATCCGCTTACCTCGTCTTCGGTCAGCGGCATACCCCGGAAGATACTGTTGAACGGCTTATTGGAATCCATATCGCCGAAAACGCCGTCGATGTTTATATGGGCCGCGGCAAACATATCCACAATGTCGCCCCGGTACTTTATGTCTCTATACCTATCCATATACGCCCTGAACGCGGCGTCGCCGCCGCCGTGCAGGCTAAAGACGTCCGCCCGGTCGCAAAGGGAGATCAGCTGCGCCAGCATCTGATGCGCGGGATCTTCAAGAGACGCCATTTCATCGCATTCCGCGTGGTGAAACAGAACCGCCGGAGCCAAATCCTTTAACGGCGAAAAATGATGGAGGAACAGATAGCCGTAAATGGAATGATCCCATACGTCCATTGTTTCAAATATCACCATTTTGTCAATTTCTTCTGTCTTATAGGCGCCCACGTCATGCAGCATCGAGAGGATGCAAATATCGTGCAATTGCTTCGCATCAAAGCTTCGCCGCGGTTCCAGCACCTTATAGATCAGGTACGCGACGCGTTTCCCGTGATTGATTAGCCTCGCGTCCACATGGTTTAAGGTTTGTTCCATGATGTCTATGATTTTCTCGTTGGCGATCAACTGCATGTGTTTTCCCTCCGGCCTTTATTATTACGGAAACAACGAGGGGCGTTGGCGTCCGATATCCTGATGTTGACGGCGCTTCACGCGGTTATGGCCTCCATCACCGCGTTCACGCTGTCTTCCAGGGAATCATTGATAATTCTAAGGATACGGCACCCAATGCCAGCCAGCCATTTTTCGTGCTTTGGCAAACTGCGGCCTTCCCGTGTCCCTAAGTCATAAGCCGCTGCCCATTCAAGAAACGCCTTGCTGTCTTCATACCGGCTGCCACCGGGCAATATCTCGTCGCCGTACCGCAGACGGTTTCCGCAACGGCCCCGCTACACCTCTATTTTCTCCACGTTCCTCAGCGTCTCCGCCTCCAGCCCTTGATAGTCATACAGCCTCTCCGCCGCCAGCACCGCGTCCAGCTTTGGCTTGGTCTGCGGGTGGCGGGGGGTAAACAGGCCGCAGCAGTCTTCGTAGGGCAAAATCGACGTCTCAAAGGTCCCGATCCGCCGCGCCGCCCGCGACACCTCCTCCTTGTCCATCCCAACCAGCGGGCGGAGCAGCGGCAGCGCTGACGCCTCTTCGGTCACGGCCAGCGCCTCCATCGTCTGGCTGGCGACCTGGCCCAGGCTGTCGCCGGTGACGATCGCCCCCGCGCCGTTGCGCAGCGCGACGGCGTTCGCCACCCGGCACATGCTCCGCCGGGTGAGGACGGTCGCCAGATCGTCCGGGCAGTGTTTCCGGATCGCCTCCTGTATCGCCGTAAAGGAAAGGACCCTGACCGTCAGCGGGCCGCACCAGCTTGCCAAAATTCCGGCGAGTTTCAATACCTTGTCCCGGGCTTCGGGCGACGTATAGGGGTAACTGGCAAAATGCACCGGCAGCAGGGAGAGTCCGCGCCGCGCCATCCGCCATCCGGCGACCGGGCTGTCGATCCCGCCGGAGAGCAGCAGCGCCGCCTTGCCGGCCGTACCCGGCGGCAAGCCGCCCGCGCCCCCGTCCGGGCGGGTGTGGACATACGCCGCCGTTTCGCGTATCTCCACCCAGATGGTCTCTCCGGGCGTATTCACGTCCACCGGCAGTCCGAGGGTCTCGTGGAGGAAACCGCCCACCTCCCGGCAGATTTGCGGGCTGGTCAAGGGGAACCGCTTATCGGCGCGCCGCGCCTCCACCTTGAATGACCGCGCGTTTTGCAGTCCCGGCAGCGGCAGCGCCTTCCGCTTGATGTCCTCTATATCCTTTTCGCACCGGACGGCGCGGCAAAGCGCCGCGAACCCGAAGACGCGGGCGGCGGCGGCAAACGCGCCGCCCATATCGCAGGCTCCTTCGGGGACCGCGTAGACGGCCGACTGGGCCGTTGACACGGCAAAGGTTCCGTGCGGCGCCAGCGCCGTCCGCAGACGGGCCAGCAAGCTGGCCTCAAACCGCGAGCGGTTCAGCCCTTTGAGCACCATCTCGCCCATTTTCAGTAAAAGTATCTCCATGAGGCCAGTATAGCAAAAAAAAATAAGAATTACAATTTTTTTTACAAAACCCCTTGATATAGAGGAACGGGCGGGTTATACTCTAGTATATAACCAAAACAATAAGGAGGATGCCATCTATGAGCGCTACCGCGGAAAAGGTGCGCGCGATTCTGGCGGCGCAGCTTGACATCGACGCCGAGAAAATCACCAATACGACCGACATCTCCGAAGATCTGGGCGCCGATTCCCTTGATGTTGTCGAACTGATGATGTCGGTGGAGGAAGAGTTTGAGATCACCATCGATGAAGAAGCTGTCAAGGAGTTCCGTACCGTTGCCGATGTGGCGGGATACATCGACGAGCATATTTGAATGAATTGGATAACCGTTACGGGCAGGCATTTGATTGCCTGCCCGTGGTGTAGGGTTTTCCCCCGGGCGGCGCTTGTCCTTCTGCCGCTGCTGTTCCTTTCCGGCTGTTTCGGCTCGGAGGATTTGATGCAGGCCCCCCGCCCCGCCGTGCAGTACCAGCACCTGCAATCCCAGATAGACGCCCTGCTCGCGGGCGGCTATACTTACAGCGCGCCCGCCTCCGGCGACCACAGGCAAGCCGTGCTGATGGCCGACCTGACCGGCGACGGCCGGGAGGAAGCGATTGTCTTCCTGCGGGGAGAGTCCGAAAACCTGCTGACCGTCTTCCTGCCCGGGGACGGCGAGTTCACCGCCCTCCCCCCGGTCGTTGAAAACGCGGAGTCGGTGCATTCGGTCGTCTTCTGCGACCTCAGCGGCGACGGCAAGCAGGAGATCGCCGTCGGCTGGCAAGCCGGGGCGCTGCGGATGCTGTCCGTCTACGCGCTGGAAGGCGGCGGCCTGACCGAACTGTTTACCCGCCGCTTCTCCGCCTACATCGTCTATGACATCGAGGAGGAGGGTACGCCCGCGCTGCTGATCGTCCAAGTGGACTCCGCCGAACAGGTGGTGGAGATGGTCTCCGCCGCGAACGGCGAACTGGCCGTTACCGGGACGGCGCACCTCTCCCGCGGCGCGGAGGCGGTCAAGCGGATCCGCGCCGGGCCGCTTCTGGACCGCAGGCCCGGCCTGCTGGTGACGTCGCAGTACCAGACCTCGGCGGGCGAGATCACCGACGTCCTCACGTTCCGCGACGGCGGGCTGGTCAACATTTCGGCGAATATGGAGACGGGCGTCAGCGACGGGCTGGTGCGCCAGCGGGAGATCTTCGCCACCGACGTCAACGGCGACGGCGTGCTGAATCTCCCCCATCCGGTGGAACTGCCGGGGTATCCCGGCGACGAAGAGGTGTTTTACGAAATACGCTGGACGGCCTACGATTCCAGCGGGCTGTCGGCCGAAACAGCCCGGACCTACCACAATGTCGGAAACAATTGGTATATCCTGCTGCCGGAACAGTGGCCCGGGCCTTATACCGTCCGGCGGGCGCAAGGCCCGGCGCAGACCGTCACCACCTTCTCGGACCTCTCCGGCGACGTTCCCGCGGACTTTCTCCGGATCTATTACATCACCCAGCCGGCGGGCAACCGGCCGCCGGTCCGCGGACGGGTCGTATTGGCCGAGCAGGACAACCTGTTTGTCCTGGCCGAGATCGTCCCGCCCGAAGACGGCCGGCAAATCATCCATGAAACGGAACTCAAAGAGCATTTGTTCAGGCTGATACCGCCGGATTGGAGGGGGCCGTAGTGCCGCAGAAATTATTGGTTCTTGAGGACGAGGAGAATATCCGCAGCTTTGTCGTCATCAACCTCAAACGGGCGGGATATGACGTCATCGAGGCCGAGACGGGCGAACAGGCGCTGCGCCTGCTTGAGGGGCATCCCGATACCCGCCTCGCGCTGCTCGACATCATGCTGCCGGGCGCGCCGGACGGTTTGGAGGTCTGCCGGCGTCTGCGCGCGGTCAATCCCGGGGTGGGGATCATCATGCTGACGGCCAAGACGCAGGAACTCGATAAGGTCACCGGCCTTGTCTCCGGCGCGGACGACTACATCACAAAGCCGTTCTCCCCGACCGAACTGATCGCCCGGGTGGACGCGCTCTCGCGGCGGCTGGGCGGCGGCGAGCCTTCCGACAGCGGCGCGATGCTGCGCAGCGGGCCGTTTACCCTCAGCGCCCGCAACCGCACGCTGCAAAAAAACGGCGTGAAGGTGAAGCTGACGCAGGTGGAATTCACCATCGTCAGGCTCTTCATGGAAAACCCCGACCGCGCCCTCTCGCGGGAGGAGATACTGCGCAAGGTCTGGGGCGAGGACTATTTCGGCGATCTGAAGATCGTTGACGTCAACATCCGCCGCCTCCGGATCAAGATTGAGGACGACACCGCCAACCCGGCGTTTATTACGACCGTATGGGGCTTCGGGTACAAATGGGGCGGATAAGGCTGGGGAAACCGAGGGTATCCGGCATCCAGCGCCGCTGGCTGATTAACGTGCTGGCCGCCTCGCTGCTGCTCGTTCTGGCGGTGATGTCCGGGCTGGTCATCGCGACCAGCAATTACTACTATTCATCGCTGGAATCCCAGCTAACCTCTTCGGCGTCGATGTACGCGAGTTTCATCTCGAAGAACTACCTGACCACCTATGACGACTACCTGCGGATCATCAACACCTTTGCCAACGAGTTTGAAAACAGGGACCGGATGGAGCTGCAGTTTGTTACCAGCGCCGGGCGGCTTCAGCTCTCGACCAACATCACCGCGTCCGGGCTGCTGATCGAGACCCCCGACGTGCAGGCGGCGCTGCAAACGGGCGTCACCCGCCCGTTTATCGGCGTCAACCTGGGGACCGGGGAGCGCGTCATCGCGGTATCGGCCCCGATCACGCTGCAAAGCGGCGGCGCTATCGGCGTGTTGCGCTGCGTCGCCAGCTTAGAACTCGCCGACGGGCGGATATTGCAGTTTGTCGGATGGGGCGCGCTGGCCGGCATGGTATTTCTGCTCATCATGCTGGTCACCAACTTCCTCTTTATCCAGGGGATCTTCATCCCGGTGCAGGAGATCAACAAGATCGCCAAACGGATCGCCGAGGGCGGCTACGGGGTGCGGATCGAAAAAGCCTACCGCGACGAAATGGGCGAACTGGTGGACAACATCAACCATATGTCGGGCGAGATACGCGCCGCCGAACGGATGAAGAGCGACTTCATCTCCTCCGTCTCCCATGAACTGCGGACGCCGCTGACCGCCATCAGCGGTTGGGGCGAAACGCTCCTCTCCGCCGACATGAACGACCCGTATGAGATGCGGAAGGGACTCCGCATCATGCTCAAAGAGACCTCCCGCCTCTCCCGGATGGTGGAGGAGTTGCTCGATTTCACCCGGATCGAGGGCGGGCGGCTGACGCTGGACGTGGATTCTGTCGACATCGCCCCGGAGCTGGAAGAGATCGCCTATCTGCACATGGACGCGCTGAAACGGGAGGGGATCACGCTGACATACAGCCAGCCCGACCAGACGCCGGAACTGATGTGCGACCGGGAACGCCTGAAACAGGTCTTTGTCAACATTCTCGACAACGCCGCCAAACACGGCGGCGGCGGCAAGCGGATCGAAGCCGCGCTCGGGCATGACGAAACGGGCGTGACGATCACCGTGCGCGACTACGGGCAGGGGATCCCGGAGAGCGAGCTGCCCCACGTCAAGTATAAGTTTTACAAAGGGCGGACGGCGGCGCGGGGCAGCGGCATCGGGCTGTCGGTCAGCGACGAGATCGTGCGGCTCCACGGCGGCGCGCTGGAGATCGAGAGCATAGAGGGCGAAGGCACGACCGTGACGGTCCGTTTGCCGGTGGAAAAGGAAAGGAATGACTGAGATGTTAAAACGTTTTTGCCTGCTGCTGGCCGTTCTGCTGCTGGCCGGCTGCTCCCCGGCGGCGGATACCCCGTCCGGAACGCCGGAGGACCCGTCCCCTTCGCCGCTCCTTCTCGAATGGGAGCCAAAGCCGTCCCCCTCGCCGCTCCCCTCCCCCATACCCCGGGAGGACAAGGCGTTGTACACGCCCGACGAGTCGCTGCCCCGCCTGCGCAACCCCAACGCCACCGAAGGGGCGCAGCTGGTCTATAACTATCTATCGTCCGTTTATAAGCGCCGGACGCTGACCGGGCAGCAGGAGTCCACTTGGATGAGTTCGCCGGAATACGAGATGAACTATATCTTAGAGACGACCGGCCAATTGCCGGCGATCCGGGGGCTGGACTTCATCAACGGCGATTTTGACGGCGTTATCGAACGTTCGATAGAGTGGTGGGAACGGGGCGGCGTCGTCTCGATCTGCTGGCACTGGGGCGCCCCGCCCGACGGCTCCGGATATGAATCCAGCAAAGGAACGATCGATATAGACGAGGCGCTGACCGAGGGTACCGCGCTGCGCGAGGGGATGCTGCGGCAGATGGACCGCGCCGCCGAAGCGCTGCTTGTCTTGCAGGAGGCGGGCGTGCCGGTCCTGTGGCGGCCTTACCATGAGTTTGACGGCGGCTGGTTCTGGTGGGGCAAGGGCGGCCGGGGCGCCTTTATAGAACTGTGGCGGGTGG
>Ga0082212_10013631_pt1 | contig 10151 bp, 8 predicted proteins | sample TergutNt197P3_FD_71548 | JGI IMG/M metagenome (GOLD analysis project Ga0082212, IMG submission 71548) | Neocapritermes taracua P3 segment gut microbial communities from Petit-Saut dam, French Guiana - Nt197 P3 | ecosystem: Host-associated > Arthropoda: Insects > Digestive system > Gut ...
GAATTTAAACATGCTTTTTTTATATTTAAAGAGCAAAACAACGCCCAGAAGTCCCGATACAACTAAAAAATCAAATCTAACGACCATTCCGGCACCCGCGAATAATCCTATTAAAAACAGTTCTTTCCTGCCTAAATTTCCGGAAACGCAGATAATATTTAATATAATCAAAGCGCACAGCATAGATAAAGGCACGGCTCTCGCGCTGAGCATTTCGCCTAAGTAATCCGTATTAAAAAACAACACCAGAGATACTATTAATCCGGGGATTGCAGACTGTGAAAGCCGGAAAGAAATTCTTAAAAGACAGTAAAAAGAGATTAAAGCCGCTATAATATTTACGCAGGTCCCCGAAAACATGCCGAATCCCGTGAAATAATCAAAAACCGCGATAAACAACGGATATAAATACGGGAAAGATATGCCGTAATCTGTGAATACTACGTATTGCCTCGTAACGTTTACAAGCCCGAAATCGCTGAAAATTTGCCTCGACATATCGTAATAACCGTAAGAATCGGGCGAATATGCGATTCCCCGCGTTATAAAGCTTACCGCCAGAGCAAATATAATAAACGGCACGCATAACGAAATAATATATAATTCCGTTCTGTTAAATCTCTCAGAATTGCTTTTAATAAATAAAACCGCTCCGGCTGTTAAATAAAAAATCATGAAAACGAGCCATATAAAATTAGAATTTAATTTTAATCCGGAAGTATCGGATTGCAGCAAAGTAAACAAAAATAAAACCAACGGGCTTAATAAAAATATAACTCCCCCCGCGGATTTTATATCCGGATTTATTTTTATATATAATTTATAAAAAATATATCCAAGACATAACCCGATAAAATTAACGCCTAATAAATTCCCCATTCCCCCGGATTTTATCCCGTTATAAACAGTTAATAATAAAAACATGGGCTGTGAAATTATCAGTACAGAAACGAGAATATCCTGCTGCTGATTAAATACGCTTAAAATTTTATTTTTCAAAACGCTTTTCTCCCCTTTTCGCCTATTACAAATTTTTTGATTTCTTCAAGAACTTTCTGCCTGTCAAAAATATATCCGTTACTTCCGGACAGTTTGCCGGCATAAATAGATTTAAAATCGTAACGCGGCGGATTTGCCGTGATTTCGTTGACGAACTCCCCGTCATGCACCGTTTTATAAATATCGCGAGCTGAAACAGGTTCTACAGATATATTTAATAATTTTATATTATTTTTTATTGTAAATTCTATATGATTCCAGAGATACACGAGATTGTAAAATTGAAATACGGCGCGGCTGTCCGTGAAATTCAACGCTGAAAAATTTAACCGTTCAAAAGCTTTTAACAATTCTGCGCGTTCATGTTCTGTGATAATTTTTAATTTATAAAACCCGTTGTCCTGTTTTATATAATTATTTTTAATTATGACTTCCTGTACGGATAATTCCGCGAATTTTGATTCGTTGAGCGCGGACGGCAGGATATTAATTAAGTCATAAATAAAATTCTTTTTTATGTTTTTGCCGAATAAACCCGGCAATCTTATGATATTGCAGTTTGCGATATTTCCGGCGCACCATTTTTCAAGCGCGTATCTGTTATAACCGTAAGGGTGCAGACCGTTTTCGTCGATTGCAGTACGTTCGTCGCAGCCGCATGAATTTTTATAAACGTCGATAGTTGAAATAAGCGCGAGGCGTTTTGGATTTATGCGTTTTATATTTTCAATGGCTTCTTCTATTACCGCCATATCGGCTTTTGGGTCGCTGTTGGCGAGAAACTTTTCGGCGCGGACTCCCGCGTAAACGCATAAATCCGGGTTTGAATCATAAGCGTCATGAATATTTTTTGAATTATAAACGCCGCTGAATGTGTGTTGTTCGTACAGGTTCGAGCCTACAAAACCCGTGTAACCTACAAGCATGTGCATTTATATTACCTCTTTTTTAATAAATAGCGTGTTTTTTTAATTAAAGATAAATTTAAAATAAATTTTAATAATATATATATGCTAATTTGAATATATCCCATATACCACATTACATAGTTCATGTGAGTATGAATATAGGAATGATTTTTAGCAAAAATGAACCATGAAACACAAGAAATAAAAGAGAAAATAAATAACCACATTTCTTTATCAAGTAAATTACGGGTTTTTATATATTTATAAATAAACACAGGTATTAACGCAAATAATAACATCAATGAAATAAATCCGGTTGTTGTGCTTATCCACGGTTCCGGTTTATACGTTAAATACAATTTAAGAACATAGAAAACCGAAACGCTAAATGAATCAGGCAAATTCAAACTGGATTCCATAATATTTCCGAAAGTTCTCCGTAATATATCCTGATTATAAATATTATTCAAACCATCGAAAATATTTCCGTCGCCGCGAAGATATGCGTGAATAAATAAAACAGCGAAAAAGCTTAATAATTGTATAACGCCTATTTCCAGAATAGTCTTAAAAATAATTTTTCGCTGCTGTTTATCTTTTTTATCCATGCAAATCCATTCAACTATAAAAAATATAATTGACATAAGCATAATAACAGTTATATATTCATATCCGCAAGCACACTTAATTATAATTGCCAAGAAAAAAAGCGGATACAAAAAGAATCTCTTATTTAAATTGTTTAAGCAAATTAAACCAAGAAGCATAGGTATAAACCATGTAAACTCTACCCAATACAGATTTGACGAGAAATTAGCCAGCCATGAAGAACACATTGAAACAAAATAGAAAACTGCTGCTAAAAGCAATCCGTATTTATTATATAATTCATAGCAGATTAATGAAATTATAAACGACAGGAATATACAGCAAGCAAGTCTGAAAACAAACACAGGAGAAGGAATTTTTAATTTTGTCAGTAAATAAAAAGTCCATCCCTGCAAACCAATCTGTGAGCGGTAATCTTCAATTATACTATTACCCGCTAATTCGCTGTTAGCATATATGTTATATGTATCTGATATTTTTTCAGAATATTCTTTGCTGTTTTCAAAACGGTTAAATCCTAATCCGTACTTCTTTACGCTAATATCCATGTCATATTTAGCGGCGTTAATCATTCCTACGACTAATGATTCTGAATCATTTTGAAAACTAACATCTCTGAATTGCCAAAATATAATTGTCATAAATATTGTCATCAGCGATAAAATGATTATAACTTTTGATTTATTAAATTTTTGCAACATAAATATTTTACCCCGTAATTTTTTCTATTGATTCAATCACATATTTTTGTTTGTTAAAAATCAAGCCCAGAATTACCGAAAGATATTTTATAACCATTGCTAAAACTGCGAACAGCGCGAAAAACGCTCCGGACATCACAAGCATCATAGTCGTGTATCCTTCTACAGGATTACCCATTAAGTAAACAGTAGCGACATAAACAGCAGTACCCAAAGTCGCGAGCATCATAATCAGAGTTAAAATTAAAGTCATTCTGTAAACTACGTTTGTGAATAAAATTAACGCGGTGAGCGCGGTGTCGTATGGGTTTTTAAGCGTCGGTTTGGATTTTTTTCCTGAATTTATTGATTTATATTTGATTAAACCGGCTTTCAGCCCGCAGTTTGAATATAACGCTTTTCTGTACGGCAGATTCACGCTCATAGAGTGCACGCGGTTGATTGCGCGGCGTGATAAAATCCTGAAAGTTTCGGTTTTTAACGGGTACTGCGTGCCGGAATGTCGGTTGTAAACAGAATAAAATATTTTTGACGAGGTTCTGGTTTTGCTCTTTCCGCATGAAACAATGTCAAATCCCTGCAGCGAGCGGTTATATACCTGCATTATTAATTCGGGTTCGTAATCTATATTTGCCGAGTCAAACTCGAATACGAAATCGCCTATCGCTAAATCAACCCCTGCGTGCATCGACGCTTCCAATCCCTGATAAAAGCTCATGTTCACGACGCTTAACATGCAGTCTTTAAAACTTCCGGCAAGCCTGTTTATAATCTCTTTGCCGCCGCCGTGCGAAGCGTCGTTTACGCATATGATTTCGAACTTCTCGAAATTCCGGCTCATAACGCCGTAGAGCATGTTTAAAAAGCTTTCGAGCGCGTTTTCGGCGGCGTGAATATAAACTACCGCAGAAACGAAATTTTTCTGTTTTAAATTCTGCGTCATTTTATTAACTCCTCATCCAATTCGTAGACTGTGTTTATTTTCCCCGATAATACGCTGATAAATTTAGGATTTTCGCTGTACTGCCGGATAACCGTAGGGCGCGAATCGTCAATTTCTGAAGCCTTTAATATCGGCTTCATAGAATAAAGCGATTCGAGATAATTAAAATCATATTCGTCTTTCAGATATTTTTTCGCCAAGTGCGACATAAATATCCACGCGCTTTCGGGTTTTGCGGGGCAGTTATTGCAGTTTCCTAAAGTCTGCGGCGAACAGAAATTGTCTGAACGTTTCTGACATTCGAAAGTGGGCGCGCTTTCGTAACTTGTGATATGCGGCGTGAACGTGACAGAAGTCAGAGAATGCAGTCCGGTTTTGCCGAACGGCATAATCGAAAAAAACGCGCCGTCCATTACGGTTATGCCTGTGTTTTTCAGCTTTTCTCCAACTGAGCATAATATAATTTCGCATAGTTCGTATTTTATTTGAAGCGCGGGGAAATTAAGCATTGCGTGTATTTGATTAACTCCGGCGTATGTTGCGTTGATTACAAAATCTGATTTGTATGTTTCGCCGTTTACGAGCGTGAAATTATAATATCCGCCGTCGTTTTCGATTGCTTTAATTTTTGCGCCGTAAAATATTTTTATATCAGATAATTTTTCTGTTTCTTTTATGAACCAGTCTTTTAAAATCTGCGCGTCGTAAGTATATTCCGTCGTGAGAAAAGCTCCGCCGCACATGTTTTGCTTGAAATAAGTTTCGGCGGGTACTTCGTCGCATTTAATATCCGCGTCTCTGCAAAACTTTTTGAACTGCTCCGCGCTTGTCCAGCTAAAATCTGAGCTTGTCGCGTAGATTTGGTCAAACTGAGAATTTACGCAGAATCCGTAGTCATGATTAAACCTGTCGAAATATCCGCGTGATTTTATTGCCGTCGATATAGAACGCGGGTAATGATAACCCATGTGAACTCGCGCCTGATTTATATAAGTCGCCCTTGCGAACGGCTTGCTCTCGTATTCTAAAACGAGTACGCTCTCCCCTCGCCTGCCGCAGTAAAGCGCAGAGTATAACCCGTAAAGCCCCGCCCCGATTATAATTTTGTCAAACGTCATATTTCCCCCTTGCGTTTTCAAACAGGATTTTAAGCAGGCGTCCGTTTCCGCGAATCCCTTTTATTTTAGTCGGCGTTTTTGTGTTTTCCGGATATTCGCGGGTCACTGGTATTTCGCAGGTTTTTAATCCTAATCTGTTCGCTTTAACCGATAAATACGCGAGCAGTTCGTATGTTACAAAAATATCTCTGAACGGCTGAACTGACGGGTGCGTTATATATTTTTTGGAGTAAGCGCGAAACGCGTTTGTCGTGTCTGTAAAATGTTTCCTCGCCGTGAGCGATATAACCGGCGCGTGAATTAATCTCACAGCGAGCCAGCGCAGAATCGGCGTGTTAATCGCTCTGCCGCCTTTTATAAATCTGCTGCCCTGCACAAAATCATAACCGTCTTCGAGTTTATTAATAAACGCGGGAATATCTTCTATGCTGTCTTTGTTATTCCCGTCGATTGTGATAAATCCCTCGTATCCGCGCTCTATTGCCCACCGGAAACCCATGCGTAACTGCGCTCCCTGCTTCCCTGCCCCGGTTTTAGTCAGCAAAGAATTTACGCCTAAACTTTCAAGAATTTCCCGATTTGTGCAGCCGTCCGCCGAACCTCCGTCGCAAATTATAATATCTGCTGCCTGAGCAATATTTGCAAACTTTGCGCGCTCTAATTCTTTTTTTATGCGTTCGCCCTCGTTGATTATGGGGATAAGCACGCAGTATTTTGTTTTTTTCGGCGCATATTCTTCACACTCAAAATCCGGTACGCCATGTAAATTTTTATATGTTATCATAAATATACAGCACAGTTTTTTTCACCAAATCAATATCGTTTGGATTTGCCATTTCAATAGATAAATAGTTCGCGTAATTTAAATTTCGCAGTTCGTTTATTAAATCAACGTGTAATTTTCGCTTTTCAACAGGCGCAAGGCGCGGTTCTGATATATGCACATGGTTTATTAAATCAATATTATCCCATAATATAGTTAAGCTTTCGTTGTTGTGGATAAAAGTTCCCATGTCGATATTTATTTTTATTCCGGGATTGTTTAGTTTTTTGCATATATCAAACGCTTCTGCTGTCGTATTAATAAAATTTGTGCTGTATATCGGCGGATTTGGCTCGATTGATATATATGTCCCGTTTGACGCTGCGTAATCGCCTATCTGATTAAAAAAATTATAAGCTAAAGGCAAATAAATATCCGGGTGCATATCAGCCGGTACTGCGCGGTTTTTAGGACAGCCGAAAACAATATTTCTGCAATCGAGAGCGTTAGCGAAATCAATCGCTTTTTTTGTATAATCTATGAGCTTCTGCCGTTCTGTTTCAGAACCGAATATATTCTCCACTACCCCAAACCATATTGACTGGACAGACGAAACAGATAATCCGTAATCATTTTTCAGCATTTTCTTAAAATCTTTTGCCTGAGATATGCAATCATACGGCGAGTCCGGAAAAATACGCGTAGGGGCTATTTCAAGCCCGTCAAATTTGTTCGCGCTTAAAAAATTATACATTTCCCAGTCGTATTCAGCTTGCCACGCTATATTTGAAATTGACAGTTTCATATTTTTTACCTGCAATTATAATTTAGATATATTTTATATATTATATCATAATTTAAAATATAAAATTAATAAGTTTTTAAAAATTTTACAAATATTCATACTTGAAAAACAAAAATAAAATATACTTAATTAAAAATATAAATTATAATCAGGAGGAAAAAAATTATGATTAAAGTTTTAGTTTGGTGCGAGAATATTCAGAATAAAACGCAGGAAGACGTAAAAGCCGTTTATCCCGAGGGTATGCACAATACAATCGCTGATTTTTTACGCAAAGACTCTAATATCTCTGCTCAGACCGCGACTCTTGACGACCCCGGCTGCGGTATAACAGAAGAAAAGCTTGCGCAAACCGACGTTGTTTTATGGTGGGGTCATGTCGGTCACGGGCAGGTGCCGGACGAAGCCGTCGAATTGCTTTATAAGCATGTAGTTAACAGGGGCATGGGAATAATATGCCTGCATTCGGCGCATTTCGCTAAAATATTCAAGCGTCTTATGGGGACTTCGTGCGGCTTGCAGATTCCTAATCCGGGGTTCGGAGCCGAAAAGCTCTGGACTTTACTGCCGGGGCATCCGATTGCGGCGGGGATACCGAATCCGGTCGAAATCGAAGCCGAGGAGTGCTACAACGAATATTTTGATATTCCGCAGCCGGACGAATTAGTTTTTAACGCCGCGTTTGCGAACTGCGGTTCTTTCAGGGGCGGCGCGGCATATCACAGGGGACGCGGCAAAGTATTTTATTTTCAGCCCGGTCATGAAACTTATCCGGTTTACCGGCAGAAAGAAATACAGGATATAATCCTTAACGCCGTATATTGGGCGGATAATAAAACGCGGGGACAGTAAATTTATAAATTAAACTTGTGGAATTTGATGTTGTGCGGGGAGATGAACGCAAACCCCCGTCACTCGCTACGCTTCGTGCCACCCCCTTTCAAAAGGGGGCTTGACGGAGATAGTGCGATTTTACAGGGTTATTTTGATTAGCACCACCCCAAAGTCAATTTTGGCTTTTTACAGTTTTTCATAAACTTGTATTATCCGCGATATATCGCGGTTTTTTTGTACTGCCTTGTTATGTCTTTTAACAATATTTTATATGTTTTCATAAAATTAATGCCCAAATAATGCCCAAGAAAAATTAAGATTCCCCATGTGTTTCCTCAAATTCTTCTACCCATTCGGCTAACTTGCGCTGAAGCAATGTTTTATCCGGTAAGTACAAACTATATTCGGAAGCGTAAATATTAGAATCTTTTGGCAAAGTTAATTCAACCACGCTGTCATTTTTTTCTCTGCAAAGCAGGATTCCGATTGTGGGATTTTCTTTTTCAGTTTTAACATAACGGTCAAAATAGTTTACATACATTTGCATTTGCCCTAAATCTTGATGTTTTAATTCCTTTGTTTTTAAATCAATCAATACATAACAATCAAGCAGTCTATTGTAAAAAACGAGGTCTACAAAAAAGTGTTGTTCATCATAAGTAAATCGTTTCTGCCGCGCTTCAAATAAAAAGCCTTTACCGAGTTCAAGCAGAAACTGAGATAATTTGCTGATAATTGCTGTTTCTAAGTCTGTTTCGCTGTATGCGGTATCTTCCGTTAAATCTAAAAATTCAAGCACAAGCGGATTTTTTAATATATCACGCGCGGTTTCTATCTGTTGCCCTTCTTTTGCAAGCCGCATAACTTCATATTTATCTCTTGACAGCGCAAGCCGCTCGTATAAACTGCTGTGAAATTGTCTTTTAAGCTCATCTACCGACCATTGATGTTTTATCGCTTCCAATTCATAAAAATGCCGTTCGTCCTCATTTTTAATTCGCATTAAAATTTGATATTGCGACCAACCTAATCTGAACGGATATGGTTCGGCAGATTTTGTTTGCTTTAATTGAAGCAAAGTATATTTTTCAAATTCGTCAGAAATTGTCTGCTGAATTTGATTTTGAACGACATTTTTCAATTCAGCAGATGCCGTCTGCTGAATTGACTTTGCATAAACTTGGTAAAATTTCCTTGCATTTCTAAGATTTGTTTCTGAAAAACCTTTTCCAAATCTTGCGTTTAGATATTTAGACAGTTCCGCCAACAGTTTCGTACCGTAAAGGGCGCGAGCCTGCCCGCCCTGCTCTTCTTCCACAATTTGCCGTCCGATTTCAAAATTAGTGATGCACATGGTCAGATTAACCGTGCGGCCAATCATACGACGCCCCTCTTCGATGGTTCGCGCAACATGATCAAAAAAATCGTAGGTTTCTTTGTTTATGATGAAATCGCTCATTTTCCGTATCTTCGCTTCTCGAAACTCCACTCTCCAAGAATGCTGTCTCCTTCCGCCGGGTGCGCGGTAATTTTCAGGCGTCCATCCGTCACCCGGCCCTCGATAACCGTCGCGCGTTTTATCTCCGGCGCCCCGCCCGTCATCTGCCCCCACGGGCGATCCTCCGTCGGCAGGTCATAACGGAAGGAATGCGTATGCCCCGAAATGACCAGCGAAACCCCGTGTTCCGCGAAAATCGGCCCCCACATCCGCCCACACGGCCGCTGCCAAGACGCGTAGCCCTCCAGAATGTCGCCGGGATTCGCCCCCGGGTCCGGCGAGAAAAGCGGAATGTGGCAGAACGCCACGATGTACGGCGCCGACGCGATCTCCGGCCGGCGAAGCGTTTCCACCAGCCACGCGGTTTGCAGCTCCCGGTACGGCTCAAAATTTGCCAGCCCCGCGAAAACCGGGTGCCGGTCCGGCTTATCCTCCCCGGTGTCCAGGCCGATCATGGCGATTTCCCCCTGCCGAATCGCGAAATTCCGCCCAAGCTGCCAGAATTTACTCTCCCGCTCGGACGGCAGCCGTTTCAGGAGAACTTTCTCCAGATTTCTCGCCCACGCCCCGCGATAATCGTGATTTCCCGGCACGAAACACACCGGCCTTTCCGCCGCGAAATCCGTCCCGCCGGGGTGTAAAAGCGTCCGAACCGCTTCCTCCTCCATGCCCATTTCCCCCAGATCGCCATTCCAGACCGTCACCGCCGCGGCGAGCTTCTTCAGCTTCGCGTCCAGCGCCCGGAATGTCGCGGCGTTCGCGTGCGTGTCATTTATCACCGCGAAAGAGGAATCCGCTTCGGCACCGGAGGTTCTGAACCGGTAAATCTTTCCGAGCGCCGGCTCACCCGCCGTCACGTTATACGCGTTCGGATACGCCACCGAAAACGTCCCCGTACGATAAAAATACTCTGTCCCCGGCGAAAGCCCCTCCACCCGCACGGACAGCACCCGATCCTCGAAACTCTTTAACG
>Ga0082212_10013632_pt1 | contig 10151 bp, 5 predicted proteins | sample TergutNt197P3_FD_71548 | JGI IMG/M metagenome (GOLD analysis project Ga0082212, IMG submission 71548) | Neocapritermes taracua P3 segment gut microbial communities from Petit-Saut dam, French Guiana - Nt197 P3 | ecosystem: Host-associated > Arthropoda: Insects > Digestive system > Gut ...
GAAGGCATTCTCAGGACAGGTTCCATATACTTTTGCGGTAATTTGACTATGTCGGTTTCCAGGCCGACAAAAATAATATTACCAGCATCTTTTGGCCATTTGTTCTGAACGGGCAAAAGGATGGAAGTACGTTTTTGTACTTCCTGTTGAAGCACCTGCACGGATTTCTGTACTACCCTGTCTTTTGTTTCCAAACAAATAATTTTTGATTGGGAAAGATCAATTTGCGAGTAACATTCGGTTTTTATCAGGAAAAAAACCGGAAGAAAAAATAATGTTTTACATTTGAAAAAGTTCATTGGTTTGTTTGTTTTATGGGTTAAATATTTATCTACTTTTCTTTGATAATCCATAGTTCGGAAATCATTACGCCAAACCTGCTTGCATCATCATTGGCCATCCATTTTAATTCTAAATATCCATCTTTCAGCGCTTCGCCGGGTAGTGGAAATTCGTGTGTCGGTATATCTCCGGTACGAACAAAATCATGCACCAAAACGCCATTTGCATACAGTTTAATCATCGATCTGGCCCATCCGTTATAGGTCATCCGTAATTTATACCGGCTTTTGGGATCCAGGTTTTCGTATGAGACAACGAGTGGCTGCGCATAAAGCGATACGATCTGATCCATCCAGGCAATCGGAGGAGGTTCCGACAAATAACCGTCCGACTTTATTTCTCTTGGCCATCTGTAACCAGTAACTCCCAAACCAAAGTCAATGATATGCGACTTTATATTTCCCGGATCTTTTTCCCAGGGTATGTCGCGACGTACCTTGCCGACGGTGACGGGTACGCCAAAGTCGTCGTAAATACCTCCGGGGCCAGGATTGGTCCGTTCCATTATTTTTTTGATCTCTTCACTACGGGTTACCTCATCGGATATTTTTTCAATCCTGTTGATGTTGGATATCAACCAACCTGCGTCAGAAACGGGGGAGTCAATGTGGTCAATAAAATTACCTCTACCCTCTCTTCCTTGATGCCGTTCTACTGTCAACTGAGCGCGAATGGAACGAAAAAGCGAATCGGCCAATGTCATCGTTTTTTCTCTGATTTCGCTCAAACTGCTCTTGTCGCCGGTTTGTAACAATATTTCTTTGGCCTTGGAAAGCATGGAAAGCGAATTACCTTCTGTTGCGGAAGAAAGCACAGCCTTTGCCTGCAATTCGAGCCCCTTTTCGTAGTGATAACGTCGGTATACATACGCGTCGTAATATGCCCGAATCTGCGCTAACTGAAACCTATAGTTGGATAACAGGCTTTTTGAGGCATTTTTCTCCATGTCCCTGAATTGACTCAAGGTGGTTTCAACCGATTGGTTGGTAGCAATCGGACCGCGCATGTTCTGTTCCAATCCGAAAAGGGCAGAAGAAAATTTATCCGTATAGTCCGGCCCGATAAAAAAACGGGCATAATCTCTAAGGGTCTCCTCAACAGGCGTTTCAGGATTCCAATCCTGATCGCTCCAAATGAATTTATTCACATCATCGTTAATTCCTTCTGAGTATGTGATCGTTCCAACAACAAGATGCTGAAACGCATTATGAATGATCTTTTGATCCACAGGTCGGGGATTGACAGGTTCCCTGCCCAAAGTAGTTGCCCAGGCAAAATCCCAGTAATAGAAAGGATACTGGCATCTCAAGCTATGCGTGATATCGGGATAGCGACGAATAGGTATGTCGGGGTGTACCAGATTTCGCACTTCTTCAATAGTTGCCTTGATCCATGGGCCATACACAACTCCGCCCAACCATTCGGGTTTGGCGTTTACATGCATTAAGAAAGCATCAAACCACTCTTGTGTATTACTGAATTCCTGAGGAGAAACCCATATCTTTGCATGAGGATGAAAACGTTTGAGCAATTTGGCTTCTTTTTCAAGAAAAGGAAACATTACATCCGGTGCAATGCCACCTGGGTCTCCGCCAGGTACAAAAATATGATTGATACGCTGTAAGTTCCTGAAAAATTCTTCCCGCTCTTTCAGTTCCATGTCAACGGCTTCCTCCGTTTCAAAATCTTTACCGAGATTGGGATACCAAACCCATACATCCAATCCATACGAATCGCAAATGGCAGAAATCTTCATGTTCATTTCCATGGCAGTCATCACCATCAGATCATTGTCAAACTGGTCATCGGTTCTGGGAGGCATGATTTCAATGCTGTTAGCGCCAAATAAAGCCAGATCGCGGATGTAGGCATCATATATTTCCGGAGTCCATGCGTCATACGCATTGGTTTTCGGGCGATATCCCAACTGATGCCCTCTGATGGAGTATTTGGGCGTTGATGCTATTTGCAGTGAAGTTGGAAGCAGGATATTTTTATTTCGTAATTCCAGCGTACGCAGCAGTTTTCCAACGCCGTAAAGCGTTCCTCTCGGATCGGCGCCTAAAATAATAACGGTATTGTTGTCCGTGTAAATTTTATAACCCTCTTTTGCAATTGAAGGCATTCTCAGGACAGGTTCCAGATAGTTTTGCGGTAATTTGACTAAGTCGGTTTCCAGGCCGACAAAAATCATATTACCAGCATCTTTTGGCCATTTGTTCTGAACGGGCAAAAGGATGGAAGTACGTTTTTGTACTTCCTGTTGAAGCACCTGCACGGATTTCTGTACTACCTTGTCTTTTGTTTCCAAACAAATAATTTTTGATTGGGAAAGATCGCCTTGTGAAGTACATCCGATTATGATCAGGGAAAAAACCGGAAGAAGAAATAATGTTTTACATTTGAAATAGTTCATTTGTTATTGGGTTAATGATGAAGAAAAATATTTTTCGTGCAAAAGTATAAAATATTCGGACAATGGTACATGTATCTCGGTGAAATTCCTTCTCTAATCGCTCTGTGATACACAAAACTACTGTACTCTGTGCAATGCGGTCTTCTACTGTGGGGATGCCTAAGGGGCGTTTCCCGCCATTCTTTTTCGGTATCTTTACCAACTTCACCGGATGGGGAAAATAACTCCCTGAACTCATCCTGTTCCATAGCTTGTATAGATTACTGCTCAGTGACTGACTGTAATCCTTGATACTTACCTGGTCGATACCTGCACTGCCTTTGTTTGCCTTCACTTCTTTCCAAGCGTTATATACTAATGGCTTGGGTATTGAAAATGGTTTGTTAATCTGTTCTTGATTCATCCTAAAAAAAAATTAGTTGTTCAATGAAGAATAACCTGATAAGCCGTTCCCTTCGCTCCATTGCCATTACAGCAACTTCTTCACTACTACGGAACAGTCCGCCACCAACATGGGCTTCGGTACTCAAACCTTACGGTGTCGCCGCTTTCGGTCGCTCCCTTTGCATCCCATGTTGAGTTCCCGTGTTCCCGAAAGGCGTCATAAAATCATGACGCCTGTAACAAAACATAAATTTTATTTGATAATTCTTATTTTAACGTTCCGGTATACGTAAACACACCATACGGTCCAAAATCCCAACTAATAACAATATTTCCTTTACGATCAGCAGTGCCCTCTACAGAATTAGCATCGATTAAATTGCTACCACCTGATCCTTCAAGGATAAAATCCCCATCTTCATTCATTGATACAGTAAACTCAAAATCGAGTATGGTATTACCGAATGCTGTGGTGAACCCATCAGTTACAATCTCTATTGTTGTTCCAGAAACTGTTATGGTTGCTTCAACATCAGGTATTGATGTATCACCTGAAGAAACTGTACCGTTGTAGGTACCTGCCATATTTTCGGCAACGAGATAACTGCCATTATAATCCAAAGAAGAGCCTGTAGCTTCAAAGAATATATCAAGAATTATTTCGCCTTTGCGACCGACCTTTCCGATAATGACAACATCAGTTAATCCTTGGGCTCTACCTTCTCCTTCTAAAATATATTCTCCATTGTCATTCATGGATACATTCAAATCAGCCAAAATATCAATAGTATAGGGACCATAGGGGAATGGCTCATGTGAAAACGATACTTTTGTTTCAGATTCAAAGGTCAGGGTCGCTACAACATCTTGTCCTGAAATTGTACCATCGTATTTACCTGCAATTTCTTTAACATCAAATATAAAAAGAGGGGGCTTTTCTTCTTCCACTTCCACTTCAATAGTGTCATACACGCTGCTGACAGCAGTAGATGTTACCGTAATTGTGGCATTTCCGGCCCCAGCCACAGCAGTTATTATGCCTGAATTGTCTACTGTGACATACATCGGGTTATTACTTTCCCATCGGAGCGTTTTATCGGCAGCATCAATGGGGAAAATGATGACATTGATCTCTCTTGTTTCGCCCTCTTTTAGTTTAATCGGGCCGGCCGGATGGATCAAGACTTGTCTTATAGCAACGTCATCATCTTTCTCTTCTTCGTCGTTGCAAGCGGTTACAGACAAAACCATAGTAAACGCCACAAAGATCCACAAACTTTTTATTAATTTTTTCATGATAAAACTTTTTTTAATGAAATTAAAATTTTTGCAATACAATATTATTTATACCCTGGATTTTGTATCTCCGACTTTTGCTCGGCAGTTAACATTTGTCCGTTCATTTGAAGACCGTCCAGGAAGAGTTGCGGAATGGGGCGAAGCATGTGATACTCCTGCAAGTTGCCCTCTTTACGAACATCTTCATTAAAAGCGTATGTTCTTGGCAACAGTGTTTTGGTACGCACCAAATCTGTCCAGCGAACCATCTCGCCCATCAATTCGCGCGAACGTTCATTCAAAAGAAAACACAACATTCTGTCAAAATCGCCAGTCAAACCCAATGTCGCAATAATTTTTTCGTCTTCAGGAGGAAGATTATGCCAGTCGCTTACAGTAATATCGGTGGCCGCTGTGGTTTCTGCAATGTTGTTCGACAAAAAATACGAATTATATCCGCAGAACGAAGAAGGTATCCCTACGTCTTTTGAATTTTGCCCGCCGTCAACATATTTGGAACGATCTTCGCCATTCTGATAACCTGCGCGTTCACGTACTTTATTGATGTAGGTAAGCGCCCCTGCATAATCGCTCTGACGGATTTTGATTTCAGCCGCTATCAGATATGTTTCCGCTACACGAGCAACCAGCATGTCACGAGAGCCGTTAAGATCTGAAATATCGTTACGCCATCCGTCCACGTACTTGCTTAGCGATGGCCATAGCATGGCGCCAAGCGCATATTCGGGCTCCGTTTTCCCTTCTTGAACCCGATAAAGCGGGATCACATTCGGGACAGGTTTGCCTGTTTCAGGACACACGAATTGTTCGTATTGGAGCGTCGAAGGATGATACATTTTCACTTTCGGAGGAGGTACGTTATGTAATGGAGTATTTGCATTCGCTGCAACCTGAAAACGCGTATCGTCCGGATTATTCATGATGTACATGACGCTAAGTTGCCCCAGTTCGAAAGTCGTGCCGGTCCAAAGAGAAGGTATGGTGTTAGGACTGTTCAACTTTTGGGTCGTCCGGAAAGATTTCCAGAAACGCGAATCATTGACACGGTTATAAACATTGTGCGCATATTCCGTATTCCGACACCGTGCATATTCTCGCATTCCTGACATATCCCGCGTCATTCCCGCCCATCCGTTACGGTAACAGGAAATAAACATACAGCATGTCCGGTTTCCGTAACGTCCGTTGGCTTGATTTGCATAATAGGAATTTTGTGCGGCAAGAATCACTTCGGGATTTCTTTCGTTGGCGCCGTCTGGTTCTTTGTAATCAAACAAGTCTGCAAAATTGTTTGCCAGCGGACGACGACTGATCACTTCGTCGCAAAACGTCAACGCTTTAGACAGGTCAGCGTCTTTTGTAGCGGCGCCAAAATCGCTACACATTTCGCTTTGCCTGTACAACAATGCTTTAGCAAGAAAATGTGCTGCTGCTTCCTTGTAAATCTTACCCGGAATGATATTGGAAATATCAGCAGCCCAGGTAAGCTGTGCGTATGCCTCATTAAAATCCTCCAACACCTGATCAACAATTTCCTCTCGCGAAGCCCTCGGAAATTCGAATCCAACGGTTAATGGAGTGAGTTTCAACGGTACGCCGCCCCATTGCTGCACCATATAAAAATAGGTCCAGCCGCGTATGAAATGAGCTATTCCGAGCGCATCTTTCAGCTCGTTGGGATCGGTAAATACTTCAGGAGCTTTTAAAAGAACAAAATTACTCTCTTCAATGTACGACCAGCAATTATCCCATGGCATTTCAATACTCATGTCGTCGGTATTGTTCCACGAAGTTAACCGCTCATCGTAGTTATTCCACATGCCTTCCGCAGGGTCGCTGCCTAACTGAAATTCATCTACGCCATAGTTTTGCAGGTTAAAACCCCATTGGTTATAACTTGTTTGTTTTACTGCGGAAGGTAAAAGCAGCACCAACGACCTCAAACCCTCCGGAGTATTATAATATTGGGTGCTCAATGACCAAACCTTTTCTTCTTTGAGAAAATCTTCGCTGCACGAAACGGCTCCGTACAGACAGATGATTGCTATAATGACTACTTTGTTTATTATCTTTTTCATGATTATAAATATTTTAAAAAATTAAAAACCAACATTCACACCAAATACGAAATTACGGTTCCAGGTAGCCGAATTGGTGTCCATAAATTTAAAATCGCACTCCGCATAAAGGGCAAACGGATTAATAATCTGAGCATATACCCTCAGATTCTGCATACCGCCCCAGTTCTTTACCATATTTTTTGGAAAATTATAAGACAGAGAAATATTCCTGATATTCACAAACGACGCCCTGCTGGGTGACAATGTTAAAGCATACGGATCAAGTTCGCCGCTGCCGATGGTAAATTCCGGACGCTGATACCGTGCATTTTCATTATTTTCAGTATAATAATTCGTTTTACGTGACGGTATTCTTCCCGCATTGCCAACTTCTCCACCGGTAGTCCAAAAGTTGAGTCGGCCGTAGATATTCACCAACAGTTCTATACCCTTATACCCGAAAGTGTTAATGATACCGCCTGTCCAAGTCGGCATTGAATTTCCGATAATCACGCGGTCATCGTTGATATTGATTACATAATCACCATTTACATCATACGGACGAATTTGTCCGGGTTTGAAATTATGATTATTTGCATTAAATTTTGCCATTTCTTCGGCGTCTGACTTCTTCCATATTCCATTATATTTTAAATAGTATATTGGGCGTAATGGTTGGTTAAGAAACAGTTCTCTTGCGGGATCGTCCATGTTACCTCTATCATGCGATAACAATTTGTTCTTTTGCCAGGCGACATTGAAAGATGTTTCCCATAAAAAACCGGATTGCGTTTTCACATTCAAGGTATTCAGGGTTAGTTCTACGCCGCGGTTCTGTACGGTTCCCACATTAGCCCAAGATCTTTTGAATCCTGTGACGGATATAAGGGACGATTGCAGGAGCAAATCTTGGGTTTTGGTCAAATAGGCGTCGATCGTACCGGAAACACGGCTTCTGAACAGCGAAAAATCAACGCCAACGTTGGGACCCTTGGTCCTTTCCCATTTAAGATTGGGATTGGGCATCGTTTTCCAATTTTCGGGACTCTGATACATTCCGTCGTTAATAAAATAAACGCGGGCGGTCTGATCTCCATAAATATAAAGTCCGGAATTAAGATCCTGTATGGTACTGTATGCGCTGATGGCGGCATTACCTACAGACCCCCAGCCGAGGCGCAGTTTCAAAGAGTTAACCGCCGCGACGTTCTTCAAGAACTCCTCCTGGTCTAAACGCCAGGCCAAAGAAACGCTGGGAAAAAAAGCCCACTTGTGACCAGGAGCCAGTACGGAAGAACCGTCCCAACGTCCGGTTGCTGTCAGAACATAACGATTGTTGTAGGAATAAACGCCGCGCATCATGTAAGAGGTAAGTTGTTCTTCGCCAAGACCGGTTCCAACCCATGTCAGATCAGTACCTAATGGCATTGCTCCCATGTTGTGCCACCGGGCAGCATCAATCGGCTGATTGACCCCTCCCATAGAGGTGCTTACCTGTTCTGCTTTGCTGGCTGTTTGTAATAAGGTAACATCTACCCGATGATTTCCAAAAGTTTTGTTGTAAAACAACAGGTTGTTCACCGTCCATGTCACATCGCGTTCCTCGCTGATGGATGTGGCGTTCATCGCCGACTCGCGGATAGCGGACAGTTTATCGGCATAGTTTCCATTTCGGCGATAGCGGAATCCGGGTCCAAATTCCACACGATAGGACAAGCCGTCCACCGGCAGTTTCACTACTGCATGAAAGGTGGACATGACGCTCAATACCTCGCGTAAATTTCGGGTATATTGGTCTTCATCTACCACCGTCTTTACCTGTTGATCTCCGCCCGGAAGGGCAATACGGTCTCCGTTGATATCAAACGGAATGGCATAAGGAAAGATCCTTCTTGCCGCCGAATAGATATTTCCCACACTTGACGTTGTACCACCGCCGAAGCCGCCGCCATCGCCTGATCCGTCCATTCCGTATTCTTGCGACGACCATGATCCGTTCACCCTCGCGCCCATCTCAAACCATTTGAGCGGATTGACAATAACGCTCGCGTTCAGTGTATATCGTTTGTAAGCCTGTCCGATAGAGGTTCCCTGCTGGTCAAAATAGCCGGCTGAAACAGACGACTTTATTCTTTCCGTGCCGCCTCTGACGCTTAGGGTATGATTGTGGTTGATGCCTGTTCGGACGACATATTTAGTCCAATCGGTGGTTTTTACTCTTGATCCGTCCCAAATATTACTTTCCAACCAGCCTAAATTTACATTGTTCAGCGCATACTGGTCGCCTGCAAAAAGTAGCTGGTCGTTGAAATAATTTGGCTCATCTCCACGTGGATAACCTTTCATGGTCACAGGATCATAAGGATCGCTGTAATAATAAGCCCAGCGGCGTAAATTTATAAATTCCGCAGCGTTGTATCGTTCCTGACAATCCTGCAAAGTCTGTATCATGACGCTGCCGTTATAATTCACTGAATACCGACCGGTTTCTCCGGTGTGGGTGCTAATCAGAATTACACCATTTGCGCCGCGAGAACCGTAAATTGCAGTAGCCGAAGCATCTTTCAGGATATCAATTGATTTGATGTCGGCGGTATTGATTGAATTGATGTTGTTACGTCCCATCATCGGAATACCGTCAATTACGTAGAGAGGTCGGTTACTTGCGCCAATGTTGCTGGACGTACCGCCAAGGGATCGTTCACCGCGAATGCGGATATCGCCCAATTCTCCCGGTCGCCAACTGTTGGTGATATCCACGCCAGCCGCCTTACCCTGCATGGCTTCCAGAGCATTGACTACCGGACGTTCTTTCAATTGTTGCTCGTTCACAGAAAGCACTGCCCCTGTGACGTCGCTTTTACGCATGGTACCGTAGCCAACAACAATGATTTCCTCTATTTGCTGGGTATGGTAGGCCATTGGAACATTGATGATCCGCTGATCGCCTACCACAATTTCTTGCGTGGCATATCCCATAAACGAAAACATCAGCGTGACATTGTTGTCCGGCACCGTTAAAGAATAAGAACCATTAACATCTGTAACTGTTCCCTGCTGGGTTCCTTTGATCACAATGGAAGCGCCGGGTAACGGGCTACCATCGGTATCACTCACTTTACCGGTGATGGTGATCCCCTGCTGTATGCCGATCATGGATACAGTTTCGGGGTGTTCTCCCGTTTTGTCAACCTCCAACTTCTCATTAGCGAAAGAGAGGAAAACAGGAAAAAACAGTAGAATAACGAAACTCGCTGTGATCCTCAATAATTTTGAAGGAGGATCGTAATCACATAATAATTTATTAAATTTGTACATCATAATTAATTTGTTTTAAAGATTGTTATTGAAAATTTGACATATTTTGACTATTTGATTTATAGGGGACAAATGTAAAAAAAAATTCTTTTAAAAGAAAAAAAGTATACCTTGGTAGGGTAAACGCATCTAAATTTTCCAAAAAGTTTGTTTCACTCGTACAAAGTCCGACAGTGGACTTATACGTGGATAACCCCGAGTAAGCGAAGCCCAACTCGGGGTTATCCACGTTCTACGCCTACGGCGTATAGCGCTATAAATTACGTAGATATATCTTTGAATTGAAAAATTTAGATGCGGTTGCCCTGGAACAATGTGGATTTTTTCATGTT